>Ga0207056_1061_pt1 | contig 21021 bp, 19 predicted proteins | sample Alteio_BWMinCont_58_FD_153289 | JGI IMG/M metagenome (GOLD analysis project Ga0207056, IMG submission 153289) | Enriched cells from forest soil in Barre Woods Harvard Forest LTER site, Petersham, Massachusetts, United States -... | ecosystem: Environmental > Terrestrial > Soil > Temperate forest >... | reverse complement strand
TAAATTATAAAGTTGGAACGTCAATAATAATTTGTTCAACGATGCTGTATTTGTATTCGGTGAATTTAAAAAAAATGTTTTTGTCGGGAAATATTCTTGTTTCAGTTTTAAGTGCTTTTGTAATTATGCTTGTTTGGTTGTTCAATAAAAATATTCCGGTTGTATTTGCAATTGCATATTCAGCTTTTGCATTTATGAGTTCGTTGATACGGGAAATCATTAAAGATGCTGAAGATATTGAAGGTGACAGAAACTACAATTGCCGCACGTTGCCAATAGTTTTAGGAATTGAAAAGACAAAACAAATTCTGGTTTATTTGAATTCCATATTCATTGCATTACTTTTCGGATATGGAATTTACATCTTTGGTTCCGATGAGATTCATTCTGCAAATTCAAAATTTATTTACCTCATTTATATTTTAGTGGCATTGATAATTCCAATTATCGCGATGGGTTTCATGATAACAATTTCCAAGCAAAAAAAAGATTTTTCAAAATTAAGTTCGGTGATAAAATTTATCATGATAGCCGGAATTTTAAGTATGCTTTTGTTGAAAATTTAATTTAATGCGTTTTGTTCTACTCCTCGGAGTCGCTCACCAATAAATACAATTAACAATTCAACCGATCACTGCCGATTGCAAATTATTTTTTTGGTAACAGTTGAATTTTCGGAATAAACGGTGACGAAATACATTCCTTCTTTCTCATCATTCATATTTACATTTATTGTTTTGTTCAATGAATTTATATTTTCAGTTTGTGATGAAACTAAACGACCGGCTAAATCCTTGACTTCAATTTTTATTATTTCATTTCTTTCGGAATTGGCGGAAACAGTAAATGAGCTGTTAAATGGATTTGGATAAATATCAGCGATGCCGGTTGAATTATCAGCAATATTTACTGAAATAATTTCTCCGCGATTTATAGTTCCGTCCATATCAACCTGATTGAGCCTGTAAAAAATTTCTTTGTATATTTTTTGTTTGATAAAAGATGAAACATCATCCATTAAAGAATAATCATGAACCATGTTGCTTGTTCCGCTTCCTTTAACGGTATTTACCAACTCAAAATTATTTCCATCCGTTGAACGTTCAATCATAAAATGATCATTGTTGATTTCACTTGCAGTTTGCCAGTTGAGCTCAATAATATTATTTATTTTTTTACCTGAAAAATTTATAAGGCTTACTGGTAAAGCTCCTCCACTGCCTATTCCCATTTGTCCATTTGAGAAACTGGAAATAGCACTGGTTAATGTGTAAGGATTTGAACCTGATGCTGTAGATGCAGTTGTTGTAACAAACCATCCATATCCATTTATAAATCTTGAAAAGTAGCAAGCTGATTTGTTAAACCCAGGTAATGTATCATAAGCATTCCATTGTAATGTAATATTTGCTGATGATGACGTTGAAATTATGTGCCATGTTTTATTAACTGCATTTGTTGTAATAGACGAACCGGTTACAAAATTATATGGGGGGGCAGCTGCATAGGAATTGCTAATACTATCATTTACTCTTATTGAAAAAGGAACACCGGAACTGTTGTATATAATTGCCGGAGTGTACGAAGAAGCTGAACCAACAGGAAATAAAACAGTACTGTAATTAACATTTTGTATTAACATTCCTGTTCCATTTGTGACAAAATATTTTGATGACGATGCTCCAGTAATTGATAGAGGACTCAAATTATAATTACCGAGATATATTTTTCCTGTATCTAATATAATTGAACCTGATGAAGTAACATTTACCGTTCCATTTAAAGCAACACCTGCCGGATTATTTATGATTAAATGATTAATGCTTGAGGTTGGTAAATATTGCATCGTAGTACCTGATAATACTAAATTTGTTGCACTAAAGGAACTGTTAATAATAATTTGACCACATAAAGTAAGCGTATTACCTACACTTATTGTTCCATTCAAAACAAAGGTTCCGTTTACCGTCAATGAGCTTGAATTATTTGCATTGATGGATAACACTGCGGAAGATTGAATGGTTAATGAATTTGTGACTCTTCCCGAATCAGATATGACAGGCCAATTAGTTGCTCCGTTTGGAATAATTACACTATCGGTTGCAAGCGGAACATGGCTGCAACTCCAGTTTGCAGCGTTGCCCCATGCAGTGCTTACGCTTCCTGTCCATGTATTGGCAATGCATTGCGCTTTACTATTTTGTAATGTGAAAGAAAACAAAACAACCAACAGAAATAAAAAATTATTTCTTATTAATTTTCCGGTTATAATTTTTCGCGTTTTCATAATGAGAACTTATTTTCATCACAAAGGTATTATCCTAAAACTTAATAAATTCTTAATAAAAAAGTTTTATAAAAATTTTAAGAAATAATTAAGAAAATCGAATACTGAAGTTTTTAAATTTATTCATTTTCAAACTCAATCAAACAGAAGGCTGAGTCTGCATCTCCGCATAATTTTTAAAAAAATGCGGAATGGTTTCGATGCCTTTTAAATAATTGAAAATTCCATAGTGCTCATTTGGAGAATGAAGTCCATCGCTGTCTAAACCAAATCCCATCAACACCGATTTCAAACCCAATTCTTTTTCAAACAAAGCGACAATTGGAATGCTTCCACCGCTTCGTGTAGGCACTGCTTTTTTTCCGAATGTCGTTTCAATTGCTTTTGCTGCCGCAATGTATGCAGGCGAATCAGTTGGAGTAACAACAGGTTCACCGCCATGAAGATCTTTCACTTTTACTTTCACACTTTTTGGCGCGATGCTTTCAAAATATTTTGTAAAAAGCTCAGTCATTTTTTTACTGCTTTGATTCGGGACAAGTCGCATAGAAATTTTTGCAAATGCTTTTGCAGGCAAAACAGTTTTTGAACCTTCACCGGTGTAGCCGCCCCAAATTCCATTCAGTTCAAATGTGGGGCGAATGCCTGTTCTTTCAAGCGTTGTGTATCCTTTCTCTCCCCACACTTCATCAACTGCGAGGTCTTTTTTATATTCATCCAGATTGAATGGCGCTTTGTTCAATTCAGTTCTTTCATCGTTTGATAAATTCATCACATCCTCATAAAATCCGGGAATGGTGATGTGATTAGTTGAATCATGAATGGACGCGATCATCTTTGCTAAAATAGTAATCGGGTTTGCAATTGCACCACCGTAAACTCCCGAATGCAGATCAATTTTCGGTCCGGTAACTTCCACTTCCACATAACTCAATCCGCGCAAACCCACGTCAATACTGGGAATATCATTGGCAATCATGGAAGTATCGGAAATAACTACAACACTTGCTTTCAATCTTTCTTTATTGGAAACAATAAATTTTCCGAGATTTTCACTGCCGACTTCTTCCTCACCTTCGATCATAAATTTAACATTGCACGGAAGGGAATTTGTTTTCATCATCAACTCAAAGGCTTTGAGGTGCATGTAAAATTGTCCTTTATCATCCGATGAACCGCGCGCGAAAATTGCACCGTCAGGATGAAGATTTGTTTTCTTCACCGTTGGTTCAAATGGCGGTGAATCCCACAGTTCAAGCGGAACCACGGGCTGCACATCATAATGACCGTAAACCAAAACGGTTGGTAATTTCTTGTCAATTATTTTCTCGCCATACACAATTGGATGTCCGGCTGTTTGGCAAACTTCAACTTTATCTGCCCCTGCTGCGATCATTTTTGATTTCACAAACTCGGCACATTTTATCATGTCGTTTTTATTTTCAGGATCAGCGCTGATGCTTGGAATACGAAGCAGTTCAAAAAGTTCGTCTAAAAATCGCTGGCGGTTTTGTTCAATATATTCTTTTATCATTTTAGTAAATTTAGGTTGCCAAAAATAGAGAGATAATTTGGATGAGGGAAATTAATTTAAATAGAAAAAAATAAATTGAAATGCTAAATTTGTAAAACAAATATGCCAACAATATTACGAATTGGAAATTTCAGATTTCACTTTTATTCAGATGAATGAAACGAGCCGCCTCACATTCACGTGGCAACACCTGACGGGGAATGTAAGTTCTGGCTCGATCCGATAAGGATTGCGAATAATATAAATGTGAAACCTCATGAAGTTAGGGAAATTGAAAAGTTGGTTTATGAAAATGCAGAATTTTTAAAAATAAAATATTATGAATTCCACAACAATAAATGATGTTATTTCTGAACCTATAGCGTTAGATGTTTGGACAAAAAACCGAATGGTTTATATGCAATTAACAGACGGTCGAATGATAGGTTTTCCATCATCACGATTTAAACTTTTAAAAAATGTCACTGACGAGCAACTGGCAAAGGTTGCCATCAGGCTTAATGGTTATGCATTAAGGTGGGACGAATTAGATGAAGATATTACAGTGAAAGGAATTTTGCTCGGAAATTTTCAGCTGAAACAAGAATAATTTTTTAAAATCAATACTGAAAAACAATTAAAAAATCAACATTTGAACAAAAAATTCAGAATCAAACTTCAACTTCAGACTCCGAAACCACTTTAATAAAAATCTCCTGCATACTTGGCAAATGCTCAACCAACGAATGAACTTCAGCCTGTGAAATCACGTTTGACAAAAGCATATTCGGTGTAACTCCTTCATTCAATTTTATGCTTGCACTTTTACGATTACTGTCAAAAATTTTAGTTTCAATCACTTCAAAATCATTGTTCAGTTGCAATGTCGGTCCGGTGTATTCAAGTTCAAAAATATTCGGCTTGAATTGTTCGCGAATTTTTTTAACACTTCCTTCCAGCACTTTTTTTGATTGATTGATAAGTGCGATATGGTCACACAATTGCTCAACTGATTCCATTCGGTGTGTTGAAAAAATGATACTGCAACCGTGTTCTTTCAATTTCAAAATTTCATCGGTAATTAAATTTGCATTTATCGGGTCGAACCCTGAAAATGGTTCATCAAGAATAATTAATTTCGGTTCGTGAAGAACCGTTGCAATGAATTGAATTTTTTGCTGCATTCCTTTTGAAAGTTCTTCCACTTTCTTTTTCCACCACGATTTTATTTCAAAGCGTTCAACCCAATCTCGCAATTTATATATCGCGTCATTCCTTGTCATTCCTTTAAGCCGGGCAAAATAAATAAGCTGCTCCCCCACTTCCATTTTTTTATAAAGTCCGCGCTCTTCCGGCAAATAACCTATCTCGTAAATATGTTTGGATTGAAGTTTTTCTCCGTTAAAAATTATTTCACCTTCATCAGCCTGTGTAATTTGCGTGATGATGCGAATGAGCGTTGTTTTTCCGGCACCATTCGGACCAAGCAAACCGTAAATACTTCCTTTCGGAACGGTGATATTGAGGTTAGTTAATGCTTTCGTATGAACGAATGTTTTAGTTACGTTTTGAACTTCGAGAATATTCATTGCTACAAATAAAATAAAAATTGCCACAGATTCACTAATTGATTTGCTTTTAATCAAAAGAAAATCTGAGAATCTGTGGCTACTATTTTTCAATTTTGTTAATTAAATATTCAGGCTAAAAACTATTATCGCCATTGATGCAATTTCTCAAAACATCTATCGAATATCTTAAAGGAGTAGGCACTGCACGTGCTGAAATGCTAAAAAAAGAACTTGGCATTTTTACGTTTGCCGATCTGCTTTTTCATTTTCCTTACCGCCATGTGGATCGTTCACAGATCTATAAAATCTCGGATATTCATGGTGAGATGCCATACATTCAACTGAGAGGAAAAATTTCAAATTTTAAAACTGTCGGTAAAAATAAAGGTCAGCGATTGGTTGCAAATTTAATTGATGAAACAGGAAAATTAGAACTCGTTTGGTTTCAGGGTGCGAAATGGATCCGTGATTCAGTGAAAGAAAATAAAGAATACATGATCTTCGGGAAGCCTACTGAATATAATGGTTCCATCAACATGGCGCATCCTCTGATCGATGATCCTGAAAATTTTGAACAAAAAAAATATCTGCGCATCATGCCGTTTTACACCGTCACGGAACGAATGAGAACTTTAGGACTCGACACGAAAGCAATGATGAAATTGACAAATAATTTGGTCAACGACCCTAAATTTGATATTGAAGAAAATCTGCCTCAATCTATACTAAATTCACAAAAATTAATTCCAAGAAAAGAAGCTCTGATTCAAATTCATTTCCCTGAAAGTCCAGAAAAATTAAGTCTTGCCGAGCATCGTTTGAAATTTGAAGAATTGTTTTTCATTCAACTTCGCTTGCTCCGTTATAAATTAAAACGCACACAATTATTCAACGGTATAAAACTTGAAGTGATCGGAGAAAATTTCAATATGTTCTATAATTCAAAACTTCCTTTCAAGCTTACCAATGCACAAAAACGAGTGATAAAAGAAATTCGTGCTGACATGAAAAGTGGCAAACAAATGAACCGTTTATTGCAAGGCGATGTTGGCAGCGGAAAAACTTTGGTGGCATTGATGTGTATGTTGATAGCGATTGATAACGGATATCAAACTTGTATGATGGCTCCCACGGAGATCCTTGCGCAGCAGCACTTTCACACCATCACAAAATTAATTGATGACCTGCCGTTAAAAGTAAAATTACTCACAGGCTCCACTTCATCAAAAGAAAGAAAACTCATTCATGAAGGAATTCAAAACGGAGAAATTCAAATTCTCATCGGTACACATGCACTCATCGAACAAATCGTTCAGTTCAAAAATTTAGGATTTGCAGTTATTGATGAACAACATCGTTTCGGAGTTGAACAACGATCAAAACTGTGGAAGAAAAATTTACAACCTCCGCACGTGCTCGTGATGACCGCAACGCCCATTCCGCGGACACTTGCAATGACCTTGTACGGTGACCTTGACAGTTCGGTGATTGATGAAATGCCACCGGGAAGAAAAGCAATCAGGACCGAACATCGCTTTGACAGCAACCGTTTGCGCGTAATAGGTTTTATGAGAGAACAGATTGCAAAAGGTCGTCAAATCTATATTGTGTATCCGTTGATTGAAGAAAGTGAAAAGCTGGATTACATGAATTTGATGACAGGTTATGAAAATATTTCACGAGATTTTCCGCAACCGCAATACCAGGTTTGCATGGTTCATGGAAAAATGAAACCTAAAGATAAGGAATTTGAAATGCAACGATTTGTTAAAGGACAAGCTAACATCATGGTTGCAACAACGGTGATAGAAGTTGGTGTGGACGTTCCGAATGCATCGGTGATGATCATTGAAAATGCTGAGCGTTTCGGACTCTCTCAACTTCATCAATTGCGAGGAAGAGTTGGTCGCGGTGCCGAACAATCTTTTTGTATTTTGATGACAAGTTTTAAATTGAGTGCCGATGCAAAAAAACGAATTTCAACAATGTGCCGAACGAATGACGGTTTTGAAATTGCTGAAGTTGATCTTAAACTTCGCGGACCGGGAGAGCTTGAAGGAACCATGCAAAGCGGTGTTCTTGATCTTCGTATTGCTGATATTGCAAAAGACCAAATTATTTTGATGAATGCAAGAGATGAATCTCAGAAAATTTTAAATGCTGATCCGAATTTAATTGCAACTGAAAATTTGCAACTGCTGAATTATTTCACTGAATATTCGCAACACCAGAAATGGGGAAGGATTAGTTAATTTTACATTTGCGATTTTAGATTTTCCTTCCGCTTTTTCTTTTCGGATGAAAAGATTTTTTACCAAAAGTTTTCGGTTGTTTTAATTGTGGTTGATACAAAGGTCCTTCTCCTAATTTTTCAGGTAGTTTTAGTTTGGGAATTTCTTTTCCGATAAGATTTTCAATATCAAAAAACCTTCGTTGGTCTTTTGGATTAATAAATGTAACAGCTGTTCCGGTACTGTCGGCACGGGCAGTTCTGCCGATGCGGTGAACATAATCTTCAGGGTCGGGAGGCACATCATAATTCACCACCAGACTTATTCCATCAACATCAATTCCACGCGAAAGAATATCCGTGCCCATCAAAATTTTAACTTCTTTATTTTTAAAAGCCCGCATGATGTCTTCACGTTCAGCTTGTTCAAGATCGCTGTGAAAGGCTTTGATGGATAATCCCGAGCGGAATAATTCTCGTCCGAGGTCTTTTACTTTTTCTTTTGTGGATGCAAAAATAATAATGCTGTCGTGTTCTTTTTCATTCAACACCTGTTTCAGCAAAGCCATTTTTTGCGTATCGTAAGCCATGTATGCCTGCTGCAAAATTCCTTCCGGTGGTTTGCTGATGGAAATATTTATTTGTTGCGGATCTTTTAAAATTTTATTTGCAAGTGTTCTGATCTTCGGAGGCATGGTGGCTGAAAACATCAGTGTTTGCCTATCTTTCGGAAGATAACCGATGATGCGCATGATGTCGTCATAAAAACCCATGTCCAACATTTTGTCGGCTTCATCCAATATCAAATGTTTTAAATGTTTTGTATCAACCGAACCTGAAGAAGTGAACATGGCAAGCAATCTTCCCGGAGTTGCGATGATGATATCCGTTCCTTCGTTTATAGCTTTTTTCTGCTGATCCCATGCTTGCCCGCTGCCACCACCATAAACTGAAATGGAACTTGCTCCAACAAAATATCCAAGTCCGTCAACGTGTTGATCTATCTGTTGAGCCAGTTCACGGGTTGGTGCAATAATCAAAGTGTTCAAATGACGGTGATCTGATTTTGCAATTTTATTGAGTATCGGCAACACATACGCTGCCGTTTTTCCTGTGCCTGTTTGCGCACATGCGATGAGGTCTTTGCCTTCGAGAATGGCAGGAATAGCCTGCTCCTGAATGGGTGTAGGTTTATCGTAACCCATAGACTCCAAACCTTCGAGCAAACGTGAATCGAAATTAAAATCGTGAAATGTCAATGATGAATAATTTTGCGAAAGATAATCATTTATAATTTGAAGATTGGAATTGTAAACAGGCTTGAGCTCACACCCCTATTTCCCCTCTCAAGATGGGATTTGGTGAGTACTTCTAAGAAATTTATCTGCAAAAAATTTAAGGTTATTTTTTGAACAAACTTTCCATTTGTACAAATCAAAAAGTCTTCTCTTGAGAGGAGATTTAGAGGTGTGATGGAATTTTAAATCAAATATTTATTTTCGTAAAAATAAAATACAGCTATGTCACGAATAATTTATCCTTACAATAAACCACTCAAAGAACTTGCACGCAAAATGCGCAATTATCCAACACTCGCGGAGAAAGAGTTGTGGCGACATTTAAAAGGAAAACAAATGTTGGGGTTTGATTTTCATCGACAGAAGGCAATTGATAATTATATTCTCGATTTCTTTTGCCATGAATTGTTTCTTGGAATTGAAGTGGATGGTAAAGGACATGAGTTGCCTGATGTTGCTAATAAGGATTTGAAAAAAGAAAATAAAATGAACGAATTTGGAATTATTGTTTTGAGATTTACGAATGAAGCTGTGATGGAGAATACTGTGGACGTTTTGAAAAAAATTGAAGATTGGATTAAAGAACGGAAATAGTCGCACACCCCTATTTCCCCTCTCAAGAGGGGATTTGTTTAGTGCTTCTAATAAAATCTGAAAGTAAATTCATGATTATTTTTTAAAACTTATTTTAGAAATTAATTTTTCACTATTTCAATTTTTTTGTGCGTGATTCCTGATTCTGTTTTTATTTCCAAAAAATAAATTCCTGAATTTAATTCTTCAACACTCAATTTTAATTCTTGATTTTGAATAGCTTCAAATTTCTGCTCAAGAACATTACTTCCAAGCAAATTATAAATCTTAACAAATTGAATTTGCTGATTTTGATTTGTATTTTTTATTTGAATAAAATGAGTAACCGGATTCGGATAAATTATAAAATTTTTATCTTTATTAACTTCATTTATTCCAACAAAACAATTGCAAACCCAACGTCTTGCGGTATCTGAAATTCCTGCCGGATCAGACATGACATATTTAAAAAAATAACAACCGTTTGTGTCCATCACAAATATATAGTCAGGTCCATTAACATTTGAGAGAGGCATATTGGTTAAAATCCTTATCCAAACACGAGGCATATATATCGTAAAAAATTCATGAAAAGTCTGCTGACTTGAGTCGTCAATATAATTTTCTCCATGATGTAAACAAATCGTATCCTTACCGATTAATGATATATAAAGTCTGGAAACAATAATACCCCATTGTATTGTGTCATAACAAGTCGAATTGGAATCAGAAATAACTAATTTATAGTTATAATATCCTTCTTTTGTTGAATCAATATTTGCAATTCGAATAACATTTAAAAATAAACTCCTACAATAGTTTTCAAATTTGTAAAGAGAATCCAAATGGGCATACCCTGAATTATTAATATATGTGATAAATGTATCTATCCCGTAATTACAAAATAAATTTGCAACAACAATTGTACGTTTAACAATGTTTGAATGTCCTTTTGTAGAATCTATTTGATAACTCAAAATATATTTTCCGGCAACGTTTGGGTTAAAATACCCACTGATGACAATATACTTCGATGAATCATGGTTTGCGCTGTCTTTTGCTGTTGCTCCGTATTCAATATAGATGTCTGATTTTGATAAAAACAAACAAGGTCCATTAAGTGCAATTGTGTAGGTAGGAAGTGCAACAGCGTTTTTATAAACTGAAGTAAAAATAATTATGCAAAGAATAAAAAAACTTTTCTTCATAAAATTCTGATTAATGATAAATCTGAAATTTCATTTCCAAATTTACTAAATAATAACTTGAATTTTATAAAAAATAATCAATTGCTTTCGTTCCCTCATTAAACAACAAATCCACAACACTCAAATTTGAAACAAACGGAAACTTTGAAACAAACACCTGTAAATACGGTTTGAAATTTTCTTCTGATTTTTTCTTTGGATTTATTATTCCGCGCAAATCTGTATCATCAGCGAGAGAAATAACATAAGTTTCACTTAACCGAATTTCCTTTTCAACTTTCAAAATCTTCAAACAAACTTTTATCAATTCGAGATTGAATTCTGATAAATAGTTGAATTCGTTTTGATAAAATTTTTCAAAATAATGTTGGTAATGTTCGAAGAACGGTGAAGAATTATAAGCCGAGCGAATGGCTTCCCAATGCTGCTTCTGCCAGTTGAAATCATTTTCAATTTCTACTTCATTCATAGGAATATTGTGTTTTGTTTTCTTCACCGGAATTGTGAGAGCCAGCGGTCCGTTTGCCGAAAGAATGATGCAACGGTTGCGATACGTTTGTTTGATGAAATTTTCGTGTTGATAAAGTAAAATATTTTCGTCATTTAAAAAATGTCGGAACCATGAAATGCACGGAAGATAATGGATGCTGATGATGGTTGTTCGGCTCAAGTTAGTCGTAAGTCAAAAGTCGTAAGTCGAAAGTTGGGTTAAGTTAAGCATATTTAACCTACACTCACCTGATGAATTCCGGGTGCATATTCTTTACAGATCAAAGATTTTATTCCGAGATAATGTTCTTCATTATTTACAAAATCCAGTGTGCTGCAATCAATCATCAAAATGCGAAGATGCCTGTAAGAATTGATGAATTGAATGTACGCATCGTTCAAACTTTGCAAATATTCATCGGTGATGTTTTGTTCAAATGCCCGTCCGCGGTTGGTAATGTTCCATTTAAGTTTCTCGATCGGACTGTGAAGATAAACAAGCAAGTCAGGTTGTTTCATTTGCGAATTTATTATTTCAAACAACCGTATATAAAGATCGTATTCATCGTCTTCAAGGGTGATGCGCGAAAATAAAAATGATTTTGCAAAAACATAATCGCTGATAACAAACTGCTGGAACATGTCGCGTTCAGTGAGTTTATCTTTCAACTGGTGAAACCGCGAAGCAAGAAAACTCATTTCAAGCGCGAAAGAATAACGCTTCCTGTCTTCATAAAATTTTGGAAGAAATGAATTGTCATCCACTTCTTCAAGGATCATTTTTGCATTAAAATCAGCCGCGAGTTTTTTTGTCAACGAAGTTTTTCCGGCACCAATGTTACCTTCAACAGCGATATATTGATATGCGGGCAATCCAAACATTAAACGCAAAAGTGCATTACTGCCGTGAAATGATACTTACAATTTTTCCACGATACCCGAATCGGTGCATTCATTTAAAAGTTGCGCGATCGTTTTTTTAAATTTCGGATGAATAAGATTTGTTGCAATTTCATTCAACGGAACAAGCGTGAATCGCCTTTCGTGCAATAGCGGATGAGGAATTTGCAGATCATTTTCATCAATAATTTCATCATCAAAAAATAAAATATCAATGTCAATTATTCTCGGTTCATATTTTACTTTCCGGTTTCGTCCCATTCCTTTTTCGATCTCCAGAATTGTTTCTAAAAGTTGGTAAGGCGAAAGTTGTGTTTCCACTTTCAACACCTGATTCAAAAATAGTTGCTGGTCTTTATTTCCCCACGGTTCGGTTTTGTAAACGTGTGAAGCATCAATAATTTTTCCGATTTGTTGTTGAATGAAATCAAATGCTGTTTGCAAATTTGTTTTGCTGTCACCAATATTTGTGCCTGTAAGAAGGTAAATGGTGTGCATTTTCTTTAGTTAAAGTTTTTCATTGCGTTCTTTGCGCCTTTGCGTGAATAGAAAAAAATTTCTCGCAAAGACGCAAAGTTCGCAAAGAATTTTTTGTTCGTTAATCTATTTCAACACAAACTGAACCGTGGCTCTGGTGCGTTGTTCCAGCAAAATATTTTTTCCTTTGGTGAGTTTTGAAATTGCTTTGTCATCGTAATGCGTGATGGTGAGCAACTCCAGTTTTTCGTTGGAAAGAAGATTGAAATTTATGGCAAGTTCTGATTTCAAATGTTTGAGATTATCACCCGAATTATCAGCACACACGCTGAAACTGATGGCTGAATTTTGCATCAAGTTCATTTTAACTTTGTGTGAAGCAAATGCTTCAAAAATTTTGCTCAAATGCTCTTCCACAATAAACGAAAAATCACGGCTCGAAATTGAAAGCAAAACCTGATTTGATTTTACAATGAAAGTCGGAATATTTTTTTCTTTTGAATTGTTCGCCACAACCGTTCCTTTTCCTTTCGGGTTGACAAATGATTTTACATACAAAGGAATATTTTTACTTTGCAGTGGTTGAATTGTTTTCGGATGAATAACGGTTGCGCCATAATAGGCAAGCTCGATGGTGTGCGAATACGTAAGCGCATCCAGCTTTACCGCATCTTTAAATTTTTTCGGATCGGCATTCATCACTCCATCCACATCTTTCCAGATCGTTACATCTGTTGCGTCCAAACCGTAAGCAAAAATTGCTGCCGAATAATCCGAACCTTCCCGTCCGAGTGTTACCGTTTTCATGTTCTGACTTCTTCCGACAAATCCCTGCGTTACCACCATTTGTTTTTTTACGATTGGTTTCAATTTGTTTGCGATCATTGAAGTTGTGATCTCCCAATCAACCCGCCCTTCGCGGTAATTATTATCGGTGACAATAAAATTCTGAGCGTCCATCCATCGGTTTTTTATTCCGGCTTCATTTAAAAATGTACTCACAATTCGGCTTGAAAAAATCTCTCCATAAGAAACGATCTGGTCATACACACAATCGTAAGTGCTTTCAGGTTTTGTTTCAAGCATGCATTCCAATTCAATGAATAAATTTTCAATGTCATCATACGCGTGACTTTCTTTATTTTTCAACAAACCACCAATCACTTCATCGTGAAAAGATTTTATTTCATTGTAAATTTTATTTTTCTGTTTACTCTTATCGTAATATGATTTTGCAAGGGTTTCGAGGGCATTGGTAGTTTTTCCCATTGCCGAAACCACGATGAGCAATTCTTCATTTAGAAATTGTTTTAAAACGTTCGCCACGTTTTTTACAGCATCCGCATTTTTAACCGATGCACCTCCGAATTTGAAAACTTTCATGAATAAAAATTAAAAACGCAAATTAGAGTTTGCAAGACAATTAGACAAAACCAATTTAGCAATAAATAAATCTAAAGATTTTCCAATTGCTATATTTTAAATAATTCTAACAAAAATCATTGAACACCTGAGCCGACTGCATATATTTGTCCGTTTATTCAGAACATATATGTCAAACTTTAATATCACCACACTCGGACAATTCATCATCGAACGCCAGAATGAATACCGCGATGCAAAAGGAGCTTTCTCGCGCCTGCTGCGCGACATCGGCATTGCTGCAAAAGTCATCAGCCGTGAAGTGAACAAAGCCGGACTTGCGGAAATCCTTGGTGAAGCCGGTCATGATAATGTGCAAGGTGAAGCGGTAAAAAAATTAGATGTCATCGCAAATGAATTATTTATAGATTGCCTCACACGCGGTGGCGAGTGTTGCGCCATCGCATCCGAAGAAAATGAAGACATCATTCAAATTGATTCTCCGGTTTCAAAAAATGCAAAATATATTGTCACTTTAGATCCTCTTGACGGTTCATCAAACATTGATGTGAATGTTTCCATCGGAACAATTTTTTCCATTTACAAACGCATTACACAAACCGGGACTCCAGCAACAACAGAAGATTTTTTTCAATGCGGAAATAAAGCTGTTGCTGCCGGATATGTCATCTACGGCTCGTCCACGATGCTTGTTTATACAACCGGAAATGGTGTAAATGGTTTCACGCTTGATCCATCCATCGGTGAATTTTGTCTCTCACATTTGAACATGAAATTTCCGAAAGACGGAACTGTTTATTCATTGAACGAAGGAAATAAAGCTGCGTTTCCTGATTTCGTAAATAAATATATTGACTGGTGCCAGCAAACCGATAAAGACACAAAACGCCCGTACAGCGCACGTTACATCGGTTCGATGGTGGCTGATGTTCACCGCAATTTAAATAAAGGAGGAATTTTTATTTATCCACCAACTGCAAAAGCACCGAAAGGAAAATTGCGGTTATTGTATGAATGCAATCCCATGTCGTTCATCATCGAACAAGCAGGAGGCATTGCAACTACAGGCACTGAGCGCATTCTTGACATTGTTCCCTCAGCATTGCATCAGCGTGTTCCGATCATTCTCGGCAGCGAAAACATGGTGAAAAAAGTATTGGAATTTATGAAATGAAATTGTCATCGAATTAAATTTAGATTATGAAAAATATTATATTTTTAGTTATGAGTATTGCTGTAATTTCCTGTTCGGTTCACAAACAGGTCAGGCAAAATGAAGAAATAATTATTACCGGAAAAATTACACGCAACACACTTGCTGAAAAAATTTCATGGTTCGAAAAAAATTATCAAACATACAAACCTAACGACAGCGCCATTCACGAACTGAACAAATATTCAAAAAACCTGAAAGTAATTGTTGTGATGGGAACCTGGTGTGAAGACAGCAAACAGAATGTTCCGGCATTTTTTAAAGTTGCAGATAAAATTTTTATGGAAGAAAATCAATATGAAATTATCGGAGTGGATCGGGATAAAAAATGTAAGAAACCAGATATCACAAAATATAAAATCAAAAATGTTCCAACATTTATTTTGTATTTGAAAGGCGAAGAAATTGGCAGCATCATTGAAACTCCAAAAGAATCGATTGAAAAAGATATGCTGAGAATTATCAAAGTGATGACACACAAAGCTGATATCCGCAACATCGAATGACGAATTCAAAACCATTAATTTTAATTACAAATGATGATGGAATTACTGCGCCCGGAATTCGTTCGCTTGTTGAATCTGTTCAGGATTTAGGTGAGGCGGTTATTGTTGCACCTGATAGTCCGCAAAGCGGGATGGGACATGCTGTAACAATCAGCAAACCTTTGCGACTTGAAAAAACGGATGTGTACGGAAGTATTGATTCTTACCAATGTTCAGGTACTCCGGCAGATTGCGTGAAGCTTGCTGTTGATAAAGTTTTTCACCGCAAACCTGATCTTTTACTGTCTGGAATTAATCATGGATCAAATGCATCAATAAATGTGCTGTATTCAGGAACGATGAGTGCTGCCATTGAAGGAGCGATTGAAGGAATTCCATCTGCAGGGTTATCGCTTTGTAATTTTGCTTACGATGCTGATTTTTCTCTTGCAAAAAAAATCACACGTCAGATCGCAAAAAATCTTTTGAAATTTGGTTTGCCTCAAGGAACTTTATTGAATGTGAATATTCCGAATGTGAGTGAAAAAGAATTTAAAGGTATTCGGATCTGCCGACAGGCACTTGCAAAGTGGCAGGAAGAATTTGATGAACGAAAAGATCCAAACGGAAGAAAATATTATTGGTTAACCGGAAAATTTGTTAACAACGATAAAGGTGATGACACTGATATTTGGGCAATACAAAATAAATTTGTTTCAGTTGTACCGATTCATTTTGATCTGACAGCACATCATGCAATTGGAATAATAAATAACTGGAAACTTGAGATACGGTAAATAAAAAAAGCGAAATTGCAAAATGTTTCAAATGAAAATTAAAGATCACTTATTGATCGGACTTATTTCAGGATTAATTTGTCCAAGCATCGGCATTTATTCTTTTTATCTTGTAAATTCAAGCAGTGAAACGGTTTTGAAATTTTTACAACTTACCATTGAAGGAAAAATTCTTTCGCCATTATTGAGTTTATGTGCTGTAATAAATTTAGGAATATTTTATATATTTATTCACTTTGAACATTATTACACTGCAAGAGGCGTCATATTCGCAACAATGTTGTACGGAGTTATAATTGTGTTGTTGAAATTTGTGTTGAAATGAGAACTTTTTATATTCGTTTTTATAAATTGGGGATGTAGCTCAGTTGGCTAGAGCACCACGCTGGCAGCGTGGGGGTCGTGGGTTCAAATCCCTTCATCTCCACCAAAATATTATAATCTAAATTCAACGCCTGTATTCCGTTTTGTTGTTTGGCTGCATCCTGCGCCAGACAAGCGATGTAGGCGAACACTGAATTTATTCTCTCGGTTCGACACCTGTCATTTTTCTTGTTATACCGAATTCCTTCAGGAAACAACAAAAATTGAATTCTCTGTTTTACCGAATAACTTGCAGAAGCCCATTGTGGCGCAAGGTTTGAAGATATTGTGATTGCTTTTTCTATGCATTCTTCAAGGTTCGACACTTGTTTTGATGAATCTGCAATTTTCGTTTCAATTTCATTCCTTTCGGTTCTGTATTTTTCGATGTATTTGATGTATAATTCACGGTTAATATCCTCTTCAATAAATCGCTCTTCTATCCTATTCAGTTTTTTATTGACCTCACTTAATTGATTGTTCAATATCTGTTTGTCATCTTGTTTGTCTGTGGTCAATTGCTTGTAAACTGTCGTCATCTGTTTTTTAAACAGTTCCGTCATTTCAGCATTGATAGTTAAAGTAAATGGTTGCAGGATTTGTGCAAAAGTACGGTGCAGAGAATCCGCATTCTTGTTATTGCTACACCCGTTATTGCATTTGTAATAATAGATATTCTTTTTGCGAACAAGGTAGCCTCTCATGAATGCTCCGCATTCATCACATTTTATAAACCGCTTCAAGGGGATATGCTCGCATTCATGCGAAATTTTGTAACCTCGTGAATGACCATTGTAAACATTGTTAGCAGTCATAAACATTTCTTTTGAAATCAATTTTTCATGACTACCCTCAATGATTTGTCCCTCCAGTGAATTTTGAGTTATGATTCCGCAATAGAAAGGATTGTTGAATATTTTTGTGATTTGTTGTTTTGAAAGTGTCATGCCTCTTTCTGAAAGTCTCTTTCTGATTTCCAAATTAGACATTTGTTCCTCGGATTTCCAGATAAAGGCTTTGCGTATGAGCTTTCCTGTTTCATTAACAACAATTTTTCTTTTTCCATTCAGACGAATTGAATCATATCCCATTGGAACACGATGACACCATTCTCCACGCAACAAAGATTCCTTGACTCCTGTCATACATTTTTCTCTGCGAAGTTGGTTATCATATTCACTGAAAATAAATTGAATATTTTGTTGCAGATTTCCACTTGAAGTTGTCGTGTCAGTCTGTTGGGTAACGGAAACAATGGAAACTCCCTGAGTACGCAAAGTTTCCTTTAAGTAAATGGCATTTGCTCCGCTTCTTGAAAAGCGGTCAACTGAATACACGATGATGAAAGAAATTTTTTCACGGCACTTTCTGACAAAGGATAACATGCTGTTAAATTCTTTTCGTTCATCGGTCTGTGCCGATTCATAAGTACCTCCAAAATCACCTAAGATGATATAGTTATGTTTTTTAGCAAATTGCTCACACAACTTACGTTGTGTTTCCAAACTCATATTGTTATCCGCTTGTTCTTTGGTGGAAACTCTCGTGTAGATTACACAATTACTTGTTCTCTGGGCTTGTTTTGATACGCCCTTTGCAAATGATTTGAATACTGTTAAATCGTTCATTCTTTTAATGAATTTAAGTTATGAATATTTCAAGAAAGCATCGCAATTTTTATTCAAATGGGGAGCGGTTCGGATTTTAGATTGACACGATGCGATTACAAAAGTAATTTAAATCATGAAAAAATGTTTAACAGAATATCAACAATAAACAATCAGCGTTCAAAGTCAATTTCATCATGAGATTGAGCTTGTCGTATCTCATCAATTTCCTGCAACTCTTTATTGCTCTCCTCACGAGAAATAATTTCCGTTGGATTCTTTGACTGCTCTTCCATTTTCTTTTCTCCGGTTGTAAGCTGATGCCCCGGGTCAAATCTTTTTCCGAAAGCCATAATGGGTTCTTGAGCCAGTTCGGGTGTTATATGAATCTCCCTCCATGTAACACTCCTATCATCAGTAACGAGCTTGGCTCCATAAGTATGCTCAAGATACCGACCAATTTCTTTTTCATAAAACCTGTACACGGAATGCGTTTGGTTAACTTCACTTGATAAATCAAATGTTTCTTCCAGTTTATTTTTTCCGTCTTTAAAAATGCTGATAACCTCTTTTGAATCCAGACCATACCGTCCTGTCAAATCGCTGACCATGGTTTGAGAAACAGCTTTGAATTTTCCATCAGGGAGAATTTCAGTGACCATCCATCCTTCACTTCTGTTTCTTTGATACACTGTCATGCCAACGCCTATATCTTCTTTCATGCACCGCGCTCCGGAATTCCATTCCATCCAGATGTCTGCGCTGTTATAGGTTAGGTTTTCAATTTTCATGGCAGTTTCTCCGGTGGGGAATTGAAGTTTTGTTATTCCATCCTTTGCCGCCAGTTTGATTTCTTCGCCAATGATTCTGTCTTGCCAGATATTGACATACGGTTCAAGCGAGTGGGTCGCGCTTACTTTTTCTATTTCCATCAATCTGCGATCTTTTTCTCTTTGCAGCGATTGAATCGAATTTTTTTCCGCTTCAGCCACGCTTTCAAACCCTGCCTCGCGCAGTTTCTCAGCCAACTGCGATATGCCTTCAATAACCTCGTCAATGCTCTTGATGGATTGATGAGTGTTCAAATTCTCAGATCGTTCAAATCGCCCTTTTTGAAACAAGTCGGATTGGATTTCAATCACTCTTCGTGTTGACTTGTCATCATTTATTTTTTGTTTTAACTGCTCGATTTCTTCCATTCTCTTTTTTCGCTCTTCCTTTGCCTTGTCATCAATCATGCGGGGCATCCGCTTTACATTCTCCTTTAATATTTTCAAGGTGAATTTGTCCTTATCGCTTGCTCCCAAGTCTTCTATTCTCGTATGGGCAAAGTAATTCGGGGCTTCACCAGACGAGAAATGCACGCTTCCTGCTGAGGTTTTGCATGGGGACTGATAGATGCGCTCGCGGTATGCAGCAATATGTCCCCGAATGGTCTTATCCAAACAATATCTCTCAAACCGTCTGTTGTATCTTGAACCGTTATTTCCTTCACAGAATCGGTAATTCGCTTCAAGGGGCAGCAGCTTGTCCCTCACTTTTTGCGCAAAGTCAATGACGACAATGCGTTCTCCAATATGTTGTTCCAAAATGGATTGAACCAAAGCGCGTTCAGATTGTTTGATGTGGCTTGCGTTGGAAAGGTCGGCAATGAATTGCTTGGAAACGCTTCTATGTCCTTTGAGTTTCTCCAATGTGTCAAGCGTAATGTCGGACCATCCGTCAAACGCTTGGATTGATTGCGGATTGTCCGAATAATTCGAGTCTTTGATTTCCGCAATTGCGGAATTTTCTTTTAACTGCCTGTTCATTTTATTTTTAATTAAAGTTAAAAATTCTATCTCTCAAACTCTTCATCATCGCGGGATTGCTCGTCTTCTTCTCTGATGCCGTCTATTTCATCGGTGTCAATAATGTATAATTGAATTTCTTCGGAACTGGCTCTTTCCAAATCATTTTTTTCATTTTCCCGACCATCTCTTATATCTTGAATTTCTTCAAATGATTCTCTTTCTTCTTTATCAAAATCATCAATATTGTTTTCTTGATTATTCCTAATGTCATCTTTTGATTTATGATCTCTTTCATATTCCAATATTGCTTGCTCGATTTCAGGCATCATTTCTAATCCTGACAAGCGTTCTAAATATTCTTCGTGCTCGTAATATTTGCTGATATTATTAAAATCTTCCTGTGTCTTCTTATCCTCGGGTTTGTTGAGAAGCCATAGGTACTCCTTTCTGGAAATGATTTTTTCTTCTTCCTTTTTCATTATTGTATGTTTTAAAGTTTGATTTTTTTCAGCTTCAACTAATTCCCTTATTTTTTCAGCATTTGAAATCAACTTCGCTTCATACTGAATTACCTTATCAAGTTCCTTATTCAATCTCGGATCAACTATTCCGGTTTTTGAATTCTGAATCTGCATGAGCAAGTTGCTTTTTTGCACACGCACATCTTCAAGCTCTTGTTTGATGTTTTGCAAATCAATTTTTTGGAAAACACTGGCAGGAATCCTAAACGGAACATATCCGGCACTCGGAGCTTTATTTACTGAACCGTATTGGGGCACTGACCTTGTCAGCATCGGTGGCTTTTTGCCAAGCGACTGCCACAGCTTTTGATTT
>Ga0207056_1060_pt1 | contig 21048 bp, 7 predicted proteins | sample Alteio_BWMinCont_58_FD_153289 | JGI IMG/M metagenome (GOLD analysis project Ga0207056, IMG submission 153289) | Enriched cells from forest soil in Barre Woods Harvard Forest LTER site, Petersham, Massachusetts, United States -... | ecosystem: Environmental > Terrestrial > Soil > Temperate forest >... | reverse complement strand
TTAATGCAATAGATCAAAATGGTTTTTCGTTGAGAACCAGTTTCCCAAATCATCCTGTCATTGCAGAAGCCGACAGACTCCAAGCTACGTTAAGGTGATACAAAAGAGGGCAAAATTAAATTATGGGAACATGCCTTGTCATTTGTAAGAGTACATCATAGCTTCTGTCGCCGCATTCGCGGTTGTTTCGCCCGCAAAAACTGCGGATGCGACGACAGGAGAGTGGACGAAACAACCGCGAACGCGGTGACAGCATGTAGCCCCATGCGTCAGCGTGGGGTAGATTCAATCAACATATCGAGCCGCGAATGCGGCGACAGAAGCTATGATGTACCTGCTCTGAATTCCAGACATTACAAATCACAAGCCAGTCCCCAATCTTTGCAGATAATATTTGACACACATCCCCATTTAAACTAATTTCCAATTAATATGCTTTGAATCCCCGAATGAGGAAATAATTATGCATGCTGTTTGGAAAGGCTCCTTAAGCTTTGGATTAGTCAACATCCCCGTAAACATGTACACCGCCAGCCACGACAAAGAAATCTCCTTCGTAATGTTGCACAAAAAAGACAACTCCGAAATACGCTACGCCCGAATATGCAAAGCCGAAGGAAAAGAGGTCCCCTGGAGCGAAATCGTCAAAGGTTATGAATACGAAAAAGGAAACTACGTCGTTCTACAAGATGAAGACTTTGAAAAAGTAAATCTGAAAAAAACAAAGACCATAGAAATCGTCAATTTCATCGAAGAGGATGAAGTCGACTCGATGTACTATGTCAAACCCTACTTTTTGGAACCTGGTAAAAATTCAGAAAGCGCCTACGCCCTACTCAGAGAAGCTTTGAAGAAATCGAAAAAGGTCGGATTGGGCAAATATGTTATCCGAAATCGGGAACATATCGCTGTGATCAAAACTCATGAAAATATGATCATTCTTAACGAATTGCGCTATCAGAATGAATTAGTTCTCCCCAAAGATCTCAATCTTCCAGCAATTGGTAAAACAAGTGGTAAAGAGATCGATATGGCAATGCAATTGATCGATCAACTGACCGTTCCATTTAATCCAAGAGAGTACAAAGACACCTTTACCGAAGAAATCAAAGACTTGATCAAACAAAAGACAAAGGGACGCCCTGTACATCCCAAAACAGAGGCTCCTAAATCGACAAAAGTTCACGATATCATGTCGCTGCTGCAAGCAAGCTTGAAAAACAAGAAAAAGACTCCCACCCGCAGACGGAGCTCTAAAACGGCCTAAAATATATGGAATTCCAACAACCCCGTTAAAAAGATGTAGCGCCCCTCCGGGGCGCAATGTGTGTGTGGAGCTAACCCAGGCTTTGCTTACCCCTCCGGGGCAGCGCTCAGCCTGGGCTAAATTGTAACAGCCCTCCGGGCCGTATGCAAAGTCTGTTGATGCATTGACATTTCCTGGTTGTGTCAACAACAGACGTTGTAACAGCCCTCCGGGCCATATGCAAAGTCTGTTGATGCACTGACATTTCGTGGTTGTGCCAACAACAGACGTTGCAACAGCCCTCCGGGCCGTATGCAAAGTCTATTGATGCATTGACATTTCCTGGTTGTGCCAACAACAGACGTTGTAACAGCCCTCCGGGCCGTATGCAAAGTCTGTTGATGCATTGACATTTCCTGGTTGTGTCAACAACAGACGTTGTAACAGCCCTCCGGGCCATATGCAAAGTCTGTTGATGCACTAACATTTCGTGGTTGTGCCAACAACAGACGTTGCAAAGGCCCGGAGGGCTGTTACAATTTAGCCCAGGCTGAGCGCTGCCCCGGAGGGGTAAGCGAAGCCTGGGTTAGCTCACACACACATTGCGTCCCGGAGGGGCGCTACATCATCGAGGGATAAAAGGTAACTGCTATGGGACTCAAAACTTATCTTTCCAAAAGAAACCTCAAGCATACCCATGAACCTGCAAGTACTCGTAAACCCCAACCTTCAAATTCTTTGCGTTTTTGTGTGCAAAAACATGCGGCACGACGTCTGCACTATGACTTCCGTTTAGAATGTCGTGGAGTCCTATTGAGCTGGGCCGTTCCCAAAGGTCCCTCATTAAATCCCAATGACAAGCGTTTAGCCATCCATGTTGAAGATCACCCTTTGGACTATCAGTATTTCGAAGGAGTTATCCCCAGGGGAAATTATGGTGCAGGCACAGTTGAAATCTGGGATAGTGGCGTCTTCACCGTTGTTGGAACCAATTCTCGAGAAGAAGCAGAAAAAATACTGACTCAGGGATTGCACAAAGGGCATTTTGCGATCATTCTTCAAGGTGAAAAGTTAAGAGGTGAGTTTGTTTTTCAAAAATTGAAGAAGGACCCTGACGATACCGCCTGGCTATTAATAAAAAAGAAGGACGACTTCGCAAGCACTAAACAAAAAGATTACCTTGAGGACCCTTCTCCTGTAAAAAAGCCAACTAGAAAAACAAAAATGCCCGATTTTATACCACCCATGCTTGCTACACTGGTTGAGAAGCCGTTCAATAGTGAAGACTGGCTCTTTGAAATCAAGTGGGATGGTTTTCGTGCATTAGCTTTTATTGACCATGGCGATGTTAAACTTAAATCGCGTTCCAATCATCTGTTGAACAGCAATTTTCCTGCAATTATTGACCAGTTGAAAAAAATAGACAGCTCAACGATTTTTGATGGTGAAGTCGTTGTCTTAGATGAAAAGGGAAAATCTCACTTTCAACTGATCCAAAACTATCAGAAAGATCGTCAAGGGCATCTATTCTACTATGTTTTCGATCTTTTGTATAAAGATGGAAAAGATTTAAGAGAGCTTCCACTCATCGAGCGAAAAGAGATTTTGAAAAAATATTTAAAAGACCTTTCGCTTCCCTCAATTCGGTATAGTGATCACGTTGTTGAGAATGGAGAAGGTTTTTTTAAGGAAGCTGCTAAACAACAGCTAGAAGGGATTGTAGGAAAACAAATTGTTAGCTCCTATCAATCTAAACGCAGCAGAGATTGGGTCAAGATAAAGACTGCCCTAAGACAAGAATTTGTGATTGGAGGCTTCACAGCACCGCGGGGATCGCGTAAAAAATTTGGAGCTTTGCTTGTAGGCTATTATGACGATAATCATAAATTGCATTATGCTGGGCACGTTGGTGGTGGCTTCGACGCTGCGCTGCTAGAACAAGTGCATGAGCAATTAAAAAAATTGGTTCAGTCGAAATCCCCATTTACAAAAGAGCCACAGGTCAACGAAAGTGTGACATGGGTAAAGCCGCGATTGGTGTGTGAAGTCTCGTTTGCAGAATGGACAAATGATAAAGTGCTTCGACAACCTATCTTCCAAGGTTTGAGAGAGGATAAAAACCCATTAGAGGTCAAAAAGGAAATGCCTGTAAAACCATCTTCAGATAATTCTTCTAAAAAATCAAAGACGAAAAAAACTCAAGAGTTGTCATTGACGAATTTAGACAAAATCTATTGGCCTGAAGAGAAATACACAAAAGGGGATCTGATCGCGTATTACGAAAAGATTGCACCGTTCATTCTCCCGTATTTGAAAGATCGGCCTATTATGCTGCATCGCTATCCCAATGGCATTGAGGGGAAAGACTTTTATCAAAAGGATATCGATTCTGCGCATCCGAAATGGATAAAAACCTTTCCAGTGCAGCATGAAGGCAAGATTATTAATTATCTTTTAATTTCTGATTTGAAAAGCTTGCTTTATGCCATAAATTTAGGAAGCATCGATGTACACCCCTTTATGTCGCGATGTAAGAAATTAGATAACCCTGATTACTGTGTGATCGATTTAGATCCGCGTGAAGTGCCCTTCAAACAGGTGATTGAAACTGCATTGGCCACACACGAGTTTCTGGAACAAATTGATGTGCCACACTATTGCAAGACATCTGGAGGCAAGGGATTACATCTGTTGATCCCTTTGCATGGAAAATATAGTTTTGAGCAGTCGCGGCAATTTGCTGAAATTATTGCACATCATGTGCACGAGCAGCTGCCGGGGATTACTTCGTTGGAAAGAGATCCAAAGAAAAGGGAGAAACGGATTTATCTGGATTGTCTGCAAAACAGGTTTGGGCAAACGATAGTGGCGCCATATGCCGTTCGACCGAGACCGCATGCGTTGGCATCGACGCCATTGAGTTGGGATGAGGTTGATAAAAATTTAGACCCAGCAGTATTCAACATGAAGACAGTTCCGGGCCGGTTGAAGGCGATAGGGGACATTTTTACACCGGTGTTGGGCAAGGAGATTAATCTTGAAAAAGTTCTTTCATGTCTTAGTCTTGATAAGTGACAGTTTGTGCAATTTTTTACCACAGAGATCACAGAGAAAGGTAGAGAGAAAAGAGGAGGGGGAGCATTTTCAGGCCAACGGCCTGAAAATCTTTTCTCCCTTCTCTCTCTGCGATCTCTGTGGTAAAATAAAATCGCTCAAGAGGTCGTAGCAGCCATTTTTTGGAGGATTTCGAGAGATTTTAAAGAACCACGCTGATTTAACATCGCTTCCATTGTCAAATAATCCTCCCTCGGAAGGCGCGTCTTCATCAATGCCTCATGTTCTCTTTCAGTAAAATTCGTCGCTCCTGATAACAATCTGATCATCGCAATTTGTTGAATGAGCTCTGGATCTGTTAAATCAGGTTCCTCTACATGAGTTTCATCCAGGATAAGTCCTACAGGCTTTTTCGGATCGATGTGACTCCAGGTATCAATAGAATATACGGCACAATGGCTGGAATTCCGATGACCATATGACTCGTGCCTAAAGGCAGAGTAGTAGTCATTTTTTCCTATTAAACAAAGCCGATATCGCTTTGCAAGAGGGGTTTTTACAATAAGCAATTTTGCAAATGGCATCTGATGAAGCGATGGCAATTCCTTCATTAAATGCATCACTTCTTCTGTCATGTAAAGGCCTGGAACAAGTGCAGGCTTCTCCGTAGATGCTTTTATCATGGGATAGATCGCACCTTTCTCAAAATCTTCAGGTTCATCATTCACTAACATTGGCAATTTCGGCTTGGTGTAAGGAATAGGAGCTGCTTTTGTTTTTGGCTTTGCCGTGATTTGTTGAGCCAGTTCATGCTGTTGCTGCAGCTGCCTTTGCTCCTGCTGAACTTGGGTATCCACCAATGTAGAGGAAGTTCCAAAATCGTTGCTGTCAACCTCAAGAGGAAGGCTTTTTTGGAGCTCAGAGTGAGTTTTATTGAACTTTTCGTATGACGCTTCTAGTTCAGTGAAAATCCCATCAACCTCTTTCATCGCACTTTCTATCATTCCTATGTAGCCGTGATCAATCCAAGGTCTGCCTGCATTCTTTTTTTCATCAGCTAACTGTTTATATATCACTTTTAAACGTGCTATTTCCCCATCATAAATTTTATTAAGTTGTGACAGCGTTGGCTCTTTTTCAGAGGGCTGCAATGCCTTCATGAAATCGACTTTCTTTTCATGAATCATCATGCTGCGAGAAATCCTAAATATAAATGCATCGGCCTTGATTGCTGTCATCCGCTGTAGACTTAACCGACTAGTATCTTCTACAACAGGTATGTTCCAATCATGGCGATTTGCAAATCTGATCTTACGCATTCCCGAAAAAGCGATCCCACGAATATCTTGAACAGCTGTTTTGTAGTTCAGCATCGCTTGACCTTCGAGAGTCTTTTTCTTAAAGTCATTGATGATATGTTTCAGTTCAATTTCTTCGCCCTTCTTGAGTTGCTCCTCTTTGATCCTTTCCGCAACAGAAGCCAGGATGCAAGGGGCTATTCTCTGGATCGGCCCCACATCGCGAGCACGATAGGCGGCTTGTGAAGACTCTGATAGTATCGTTGTAGCACCTGTAAGCAAAAGAATTTCGCATGGAGGTAGTTTCAAGTCGACGCCACGGGTATCCGCAGGATCATAGTAGAACACTGCCGTTGAGCTATCATATTTAGAAGAATCATAAGGAATTGGTTCTGAATCCTTTGGCAGCCACATATGCTGGGTTCTTTTCTCTGGATGGATGAAAATGAACTGTCTGTTTCGAATTGCAGAGCTTTCATTGTCTACTTTTCTGAGCTGTGCCACAATCTGCAGAGTGTCCATATCTTTTGGCGAAACCCCTTGATTGATGATCGCTTTAAGATTTGGTTTCTTCAAGCCTTCTCGCATCGATTCGATCAAACGATCGTCATCAAAAATTTTGACCGCTTGTTCTCCTAACATTATCCTGAAGACAGTTTCCATTTCCACAGCTCGCGCGCTTTTTGCATCATAATTAGCTGTTAAGCTTGCAGGAAGACATGAGGGATTCATTGTACCTGACAGGATTGTGCAAGGGCGTTTTCGGATAACGTCATGAACATTTAAAGTGATGTGCTCTTTCGGAATTTCCAAGTAGCCTGCTTCAATGACAAATTCGTTGAGAATATACAAGCGATGATCGATAGCTTCAGGAGTTCTGAGATAGTCTGCAGCCTTTAATCCCATCTTGCTAGCTTCTTTTAAGATAGCCTGATATCTTTCTGGATTTAGTGAAGGAAGTCTGGTGAGACATTGAGCCAAAAACAGATTGGAAGGCCCATAGACGACGTACTGCAACATATGGTTGAGAATGAGCTCACACTCTTCTCCGAATTGTGTATGGGGCCTTTCTGTTTTTTGATGACAAGGAACAACCACACAGCCATTTGTATTGCTTAGTTTCAAGTCGATTCCGAGATTGAGTTTTAGAATGCTTGGAAGTGTCTGGGTAAGGATGTATTCAACAGGAGCTAGAATTTCTTCAATATTTGCTGCATCGGATCTAGAAAAGATTTGATGGTGCATTATTTTTTGAAGTGCATTGAGGGCAGCAGTGCGTGCGGACACTGACATCGAGGCATGCTTGTTATTCAAAAGGGCATTTCGGAACTGTTTCAGACATTCTTCTTCAGCAAGAGGCAATTTGAAGCTACGGCTCGAAGGATCTTGAAAAAGAGCCGTCATGATCATATTTCCCGCATTTCGTATATGAATATCGGGCTTGCGCATATTCTCGGGTAGAGCGAGGTTGACTTGTTTTCGAGCGCTGAAGATGTCATCCCCTTCATCAGCGATAAAGTGGACCTTGAAGCCAAGCTTTTCTGTATCACCGTCGTATATTGATTTAATGCGGCGCAACCAGAGATCTTGATCAGCAAAGTGTTTTAATTGCTGCGATACTTTGAGGAATTCTTCAGAAGTGGAATCTCCGGCTAGAATAAAGCGGTCCATTTTTTCCGAGAGACTTGCAAGCTTGTCTGCGATAAGTGTGAGCTTGTTTTCTAGAGCCGCTAGTCTTGTCACAGTCGTGAGGATATATCCCTGTTTTGCCTTGGCTGTTAAAATGAGGTTGTACTGCTCGGCTAAACAAGCAGGGGAGTCGGGGTTGTTGATATCAAAGTTGAATTTAAATGAAGCATGTTCAAAGAGCTCTCTAGAATATTCGTCGAGCGTTTCCAAGTTCATTTGAAGAAGTTCTTCAGTGACGATACCCACCACAAGAGTATTTTGTTGTGAGAAAAGTTCGAGCAGCAGTGGCATGATTGTCGTTGTTTTGCCCAATCCCATGCGCAGTTGTGCAAGCATTTGAGGTTCCTTCATTATTTGTTCGATAAGCTTTAGTTGCTCTTCTCTCAAAATAATTTTGGCGCGGTATTCAGCCACGAGATATTTGCGACAGATTAATGGTGTTTTCAAAGAACCATCTTTTTCGAGATAACGTTTTTGATTTATCGCCGCCTCAATGATTTTATAGATTTTATTGGCACAGTTATCATACTCAAGCTGATATCCTCTTCGAACTTCGCCTGTGGTTTTATAAATCTGTTTCTGGGTTTTCTCAAGCTCTAAAAGCTCTTTCTGGGCTTTCTGAAGCTGCTGATGCTCGGTTGAAAGAATCAAGAATTGGGTCAATTGATCCACTTGCACAGGGCAATCTTCAAATGCCCCTCTTTTTAATTGCCCTCGTTGGTACAGATTGAGCATCGATCGCATGATGGCCCCATCGCCATGAATGTCTCGTTTTTTTGACATCTGATTAAGGACATGAGGAGCATCTTTGCTTGCAGCCCACTTTAATAATACTTCTTGAATTTCTTTTGTTTGTTTTTCAAGTACTTTCGAGCGGGCTTCGATCTGAGTGGATAGTGCTTGAGTATTCCTTCCTGTTATAGTTTTTGCCACTTCAAATTCCTTTTTCATTTTCTCTTCAGCAATATCAATTCCATCAACAAGTTGGGCATTTTCATGAGCCTCCATAGCACTCATAGGATCTTTTTTTGGAGCTTCCTTGTCTTTGGCCTCGGCTTCTTTCGATTCCTTTTCGGATTTAGGCGCAAACATAGCGCGTAATTCTCTTGCATCGCTCTGGAGCCGTTCTTGCTGACGCTGTACATCTTGTGATTTGAATAATGCCAAGGGAGCAAATTCACCAATGGAAGGAAGGATAATGTTAGGAGAAAGTAATGGTGACCTTGAATCAGAACTCTTTAATTTCGACTCTCCAGCCCTATCACTATCAATTTTAATGCGCGTCTCATTTTCTTTTATTCTCAGAACCATTTGACGCAAACGACTAGCTTCAAAGTCGCTTGCAGATTTTCGAGGCTTTTCTGTGTGTATTTTTGAGGCCTTGACTTTCTGCTCAGCAGTTTCAAGAGCGATCCTTTGACCATCTGTAATGGCACTGGCCATCTTTTTTAAGACCTTTAGCTGTTTGATGTCATAATCAGAGCGTATGAGCACTGCAAGTTTACGCATAACGAAATACTTCTTTATACAAGAAAGATGTTCGCGAGAAAAATCATCAGGCAATGTCTCATCAGGAAGAGATTTTTTTATCTTGTATAACTTTTTCAGCAATTCGACATCGTTCCACGGGGTCATTGGAATTGCTTCCTTCAATTTGCTATCCAATAATTTGATATCCTCACTCTTAACTGTATTAATGGATGGATTTTGGACGGCTGCAGCTAGTGCCAAAAGATAATTTCTGGCCGATTCCACGGCGGCTTTCAATTCTTCAGAAATTTCTTTAGGAGCATCGATTGATTGAAATCTAGCGACTAACAAGTTCTGAAGCTGCTCAGGACTGATTCTTTCCTCTTCTATTTGTTTACAATAACCCCAGAAATTGCTCAAAATATTGCCGACTTTAAGCTCGACAACATCTCTAATATGTTCAGAGGGGATTTTTTCAGGATCATCCATCAAAGCAATTACATAAGGACCAAATGTTTGCGGAGAGTTCATTGATACAACGTCAGTTGCCAATGGCTGTGGCACGCGCTCCACTCCGATCCCTTTGTAGGAACTGCGTGGAAGGAATTCGTGAGATTCCGTGCGTATTCTTATCAGCTCCAGCATTTCTGAATCGGTGAGTTCTAATTCCTTTTCGATTAACATTTTTGGATTGGTCTTTCCCACTTCCTTCATTTTTGCTTGATACAACTCATATAATGAGTTGATCTGCGCAGAGCGCTCGAGAACTTCTTGAACCTCTTCTGGATTATATTCAAGCTCGGTCGTTTGTTCTTGAAGAATTCTGGAAAGAGCCAGCTCAGCCTTTAGCTGGAAGGCGATTTGCCGCATTGTCTTTCGCGGTTGCTCACGCAGATGATCTATAATTCTTTTCAATTGTGCGCGATCTTCTCCATTAACAAGGCGAGTGTGCACCGCCCGTTCCAAATAATGGTGGGCCCGATCGGCATCCCCTTTTCCAGAAAAGAGATAAGCCAAATAGAAAAACCCCGCTGTAGATGAGAGGGGACGCCCATCTTTGCCAATAGAAACATGCAGCAGCGACCCGTGAGCATTCTCGGACGACTTATCGAATTCTAGCTTGGATTTGGTGCCAATCTGCTTTGAGGGCTCATTGGAGAACAAATAAGGCCAAATGACGAAAGATGTGTCTGATCCATTTTGCAATGTCATCATACACTCCGCTCTGAATGGTTCCAGGAGATCTGCAAAGTCTTTTATTGTTTTTGAAGTTGAAGAACTTGCTAGGTTTGGGACCCAGTACATCCCTTTATATTTTCCTTCTTGGATCTGCCATTTGCCATTTGTGCATCTACGTAGGATCAATCTTTGGTTGATCAATCTAATTTCAGTGGGCTTGCGAGAAGACGTATCTCGCAAAACCAATATTTCCTCAGGTTTTACAAACGGAAACCACTTTGTGTAGCGACCAATTGAATCTTGACAGATTTTTACAACTTCTCTGTCAGGATCTTGTGAAGCCTGACTAATTTCAGTCACTTGCAACGAACGATTGAGTTTAACTTTAAAGATATCCTCTGAAATCATATCAAAGGGGGATTTTGTAATAAGAAGCGCCTCTCGGCCTCCTGTCAGTTGCTTCCAAACTCCATGCATTTTCAGGAGCTTGCTTGCATTGATATGATCTTTTTTCTGCACGAGATTAAGTCTGTACCATCCTGTGGGAACCCCTCCATGCAATGGAGGCTGAATAAATCGATCTATGGTGAGGTCTTTTGTCTTTTTGTTATAGAACAATCGAAACCGTTGCCCATTCTCCAGCTTAACGTTAAATATGATGGACAAAGGATCGGCGCCAGCAACACAATTTCCCTTTAATGATACTTCGCCAAAGACCTTTTTATATTTTGCATTTCTCATGATCTCTTGAGGGATTTTGATCAAGGGTCCGACAGCGCGATCCTCATCACTAAGCTTAACTAGTCCTAATGAAAGGTTTATGGAGGAGCCTCCAGAAGCATACGTTAATGACTGTTCCCCTGCAGAAACCCAATTGCCTCCTGTAAAATCTTGTCCTGTAGATTTTTTGTACAAGCTATTCAAGACTTCATTCATTTTATCGGTGGGAAGAGCTACTTTGAGATACGGAATTGCGATATATTCGATCCAATCCAGACATTTTTTTTGCATGAAAGCAAAGGAGGTCTCTCCTGAATTTCGAACTATGGAGTATTGGTACAGCATGGTCCCAAGTTGATCTGAGGGCAAATCTGACAATGCTTCGAAATTCTGATAGTGATTATAAAACCAATCCAAAGAAAAACTGGCGATATGTGATTGATCATCGGAATGACTTAAGGAAAGGCGCCCCAAAATCTCGTGGCCTGGTTTTCTTTGAGTTTTTGTAAACTGATATGTAGAGGTATAGCAAGGCATCTCTTCAACCATGCGCTGGAGGAGCTCTTCATTTGATGGTTTGGAAGATTCTCGTTTCTTTTCGGATTCATCTACAACGACACCTAAACTTAAGGGAGAAGATCGTGGTGTTGTGTCTCGCTCTTTGCTTTCTTTTTCCTCCGTTTCCTTTTTCTCTTTTTTTTCTATTGCAGGTATAGAAACAGCCTCGGCCAATATCATTTTTGCATATTCACGCATATGGTGGCCAATATGCATCATAAAAGCTGCTGTACGAATATTCCCTACAGATAGTGCGTGGTTGATGATGGCGTGCATTCTCTCAATCCGTTCAACAAAAAATTGGGGTGTCATGCTCAATCTTCCGCCTTGCCCAGATACTGGCATTGTCATATTTAAACGAAGACTGAGATTGTTAAATCTAAAAAAAGCCATTTCGAGGACGCCTTGATTCTCGGGAACTTCTAACAAGTCGGGGCGTTGACAAATTAAATCTAATGCCTCTAAAGGTGAAATATGATTGTAATGGGTAGTATCAGACAGCTCAACGACTTGCTCTAAAGTGTCATCATCGAAAAAGCTTCGTGCTTTTTTCAAATCTTCTTGATATTGCTTCATGGCATGTTCGTGCAGCGTCTTTCGAGTAGCCAATTCAATATTTTCATCTTTACTTAACTCTGGTGGAGGTCTCTCTATATGAGTAGTTCCTTGCACCATAAGCGTAGAAAGCAAATAATGATCTGTCGGGGGACGGGCTTCTATCGATCTTGAGAGGGATGCAAAGGCCGTTTCGGTTAGGAATGAATAAGGAAACCAGCGATCTCGTAAATTAAAATGATATTGTAGGTTTTTATTAACTATATTATTCTGGGCAACTGTATAGGCAATGAGATCTGGCGAAATTTCTCCCATAGCATGATCTTGAAACCCCCTTGGTTTTATTCTCGAAATGTAACTCTTTGTCGCGATTCTTATAGATCCCGGAGCAGGAGGATTATCTCTAGAAAAAAATTCCCAACGGATATCGTCATTCAAGTTGGGGAGATAAATCAGACCCCTTTTTGCCAGTCGATCATTAGGCTCAGAAGCAGGTAGAATCGTTATTTGTTGAAATTCATCATTGGAATCGACGCCAAATTCAAGGCGACCCATCCTTTGAATAATCTGATCGACATCGTCATTCTGTTCACGAAAAAATAGTTGATAGGCATCTCGAGTGGATTTGGATCGCTTCTTGACCTCCTTCGCTTTATCCTTTCTCCAAGAAGTATAGGCCTTATAATCTTGCAATCTTGTGTCATGACGAGTTAAGTCCTGGGCACCAGATAATGAGTCTTGCAGTATCAAATTATGACGTCGTAGATCGATGATACAACTTGGCAAAATAGCTCTAGGTTCCCCGTTGGGAAGAGTTCTTGGATCTTGGGTGCGCCTGATTTGAGTATAGTAGGTTTTATTTAATCGCCAATACTCAAGTTGATCTTGTTCTGCTTCATCGGCAGCATTCAGTGTTGCATGCGTAATTCTATAGGGTTGACCTCCATAGGCGACACGAATTGTATTTAAGCGGTACTGATAAAATTCATCTGGAACATGAGGTGTCAAAACGGAATAGTCTTGAGCTCTTTCGAGATATAGAGTTTTCCCTTTGGGTTCATTATGGAGATAATCAATAACTTTATACAGTTTTGCATCCAGGTGTGGATCCACATTCGGAAGGAACTTTTCCCAATAACTATACTGCCTCACAATTTCGTACTCAGGCATCACATTCTTATAAGAGAGATATAAGGCTTTTTCATAAGGCACTGAGAGTTTACATGCCAAATCGGCAAGAGCTTTCATGGTAGGATGGTGATGTGGATTTATTCCGTGTGGTCGATATCGATTATTATCTAATTCTACAAAAGGTTGCTGGTACTTGTTTAATATCTTCCTAGCCTCTTCCCGTTCTTTTTCTTCTGTAATTGCATCGACGCGCTTAGACAGTTCTTCCTCAGCATCTTCTTTTAAAAGGCATAAGATTTTGTGCAAAATAGCTCGACCATTGAATAGAGAAACCCTCTCTTCTGCCCAGAGGAATTTTTGCTGCTGCAGGTGTTTTGCCTCCCATAGGCATTTTGTGGCATGAGTAATCTGTTCGCTCCATTCGTCAAGTTGTTCAATTGGGACCTTATTCCAAAAACAGTCTCTAGAAGGTCTTGGCAGCGGCACAGGAAGCTTTTCTAAAATTTTGCCAGCCAAATAATTGGCCTGCGCCCAGTCTTTGCTTTTGGCAAGCCCTTCTAACACTGTGACGAGCTCAGTCATGAGCCTTTTGGCTGCAAGGGCACTTTCCGGAGTATTTTCATTGCAGGCTTTTTCCAATTTTTCCAGAGATGCGGCACACTTGTAGGATTCCATAGGATTCAATTTAATCGTGGAACCCTCATCAACCGCAGAACCGCCAGTTGCTAATGTGACCCCAAAAGATTGTGAAGCAGATTTATCAAAATCGAGTTTTGCTGCAGCAGTCTCTTTGATGGATTTTTGGGCCTCATATTGCTGTATTAACTTAACGACAGCAGTCATTTTTGAGTTAATTTTTGCAAAATCTTCATCTTGCTCCACCAACAAATCAAAGCCGCTATCATTACCAAAAGCCTTATTGACCACTCGTGTAAACTTTTTCATTTCCTTTTTTATCTGTTGGAAAAATAGCTCCTTTTCTTTTTCCTTCATCGTCTCGCTTTTCTTGAGGAACGTTTCCATATGGCTGGAGATGAGATCCATCGCCACCAGAACTTTTTCTTTTGATGGGACTTGAGGAAAGCGATGGCGTATCCAATGGCTGAGGACATTCCAATGATCCCGTTTTGGATAGCGTTTAAGCGTCCTAGCATCATTGGGACTAAGTTCGCTGCTTACCTTTGTGTCAAAGTCATATTTCCCTGATATTTCTGTCCCCTCTTTTTCATCAGGGAAATCGATCTCTAAGGATCCGCCGCAATGGGCAATCAGATCACTCAGAAGTTCATGAGGTGGCATTTCTGGATGTTTTTCAACATCATCAGGCGACTCTGGATTTTGTTCAAACGCTCTTGGCAAATTGACCAATCCTTGCAATTTGACTTTTGGGGTTGACAACGGCTTTGTTTGGCCCCATGAGGATGTTAGAAGCTTTGTGAGTTTCTCAAGATCGACGTCATGTGGAAAAGTGTAATAGACGCGTGATGGATTCCTGTTTTCTTCAGCTTCTGGATCACTCGTCAACTTTTCAAGGCAAAGTCTATTTTGTTCATTGCGATAAAAGGAGAGGAGCATTGGATAATATGTCCCTTCGCGGTAGTATCCAGAAGGCACTGTCATTAGGAGTGGGTCTTCGGTCTTCTGTTTACCCATCGACTCTAGAATTTCTTGTGCGCATTGCCGTGCAATAGGCGAGAGGGGCCGACCATCCCGCAATGACTCTTCGACGATGGTGCCATATCTTAGACATCTTTTTGTTTGGTTTAATAGTTCTAATTCTTTTGGAGATTGCCCCTCTTTTCTTCCAAGCAGGTCGACACATTCTTTGAGGGCCGCTAACGTGCCTGTGAGACTGCTGTTGTGTGTAGATCGTTCCCAATCAGAGACTTTCGCTTGCAACGCCTTGTTTTCAAGGACTTTTGCTTCTCGACACGTTTGATATAGAGCTATTAATGGAGCAATAACTAGGGCCCATAATAGATTGATTCCGGGGATATAGATGGGCCATTTGACCAAAAGTTTGCAAAAAAGCCCTGTGAAACCGATTAATTCGGGGGGTTTTGGAGGTTTAATATCGCGCATAGGAAAGAGAACGACAGAGATCGGATCAGGGCTGGTTCCGACAAGACTTACTTTTAAAAGGGTTTTGTCGGTGTTATTGTTATAAGAGACCGATTCTCCGGTTCTGTGAATTGTGATTGATAGGAGGGGTTCTGTAGATGCTGTAAGAGACTTCTCTTGGTTTTGTAAAGCATGATGAACGACTTGCTTGATGAGAACCTGATCTTCGATTTGATCAGGATTTCGAACAATAAGCCGTTGTTTAATCGGTTTTATTACAGCAAGGAAGCTTGTAGAAACATTATTTGTCATAAATCTCATAATTTTAATTTATTAATACTAGATAATAAACTATATAAGATTAAATTAACAGGAAAATTCTTAAAAACATTGAAAACGAAGGGGACAGGAGAAATAAGCAGATAATTGCAGAATCGCCGTTAAGGCCCGAAGGGCAGGCATTTCACAGCCCAGGTCGGAGCGAAGCGGAGGCCTGGGTTAGTTATGGTATACATGGAGTCCTGAAAGGACGACATTTTAGTCGTGTAAGCGCCTAGCCTGTGCTTATCGTGAACGCGCCCGAGCCAGCGACCTTAGCCAGAATATGTGAAAATTTTACCACAGAGATCACAGAGAGCAGGGGAGAAAAAGGAGAAGTTAAAAGAATCTTTAAAATAGATCTAAACCCTCCCACTTCTCCCCTCTTCTCTCTGTGATCTCTGTGGTAAAATTTTCACATATTCGGGCTACGGGATCGGGCGCGTTCACTATGGGACGCAAAAATGTCGTCCTTTCAGGACTCATTTTGTGACATGACTAACCCAGGCCTCCGCTTCGCTCCGACCTGGGCTGTGAAATACCTGCCCTTCGGGCCTTAACACAGGGCACTTCTGCAATTACCTCTTTAGACCCCTTATCCCTTCTCTGCGTCTCTGCATCTCCTAAATAAAAGTTATTTTTCGAAAGAACCGGAGTATGTCAAAGACGAACCCACTCTATTGCCCCTCCGGCAGGGAGCTTTGCGTTTAATTTTTTTTAAGACTTATTCTGCGACGAGGGCTGCGGAATTGTAGGCCCCAGCACGCACAGGAATGTAATTCGCAAACTGCGCAAGCTCTTTACGGTATGTCATCGTAATATTACCAATACCCCCATGGCGATTCTTTGCAATAATCAACTCTGCCATTCCAGGCTTATCCATCGGGTCATAATATTCACGACGCAATAAGAACATGACAATATCCGCGTCCTGCTCGATGCTACCGCTTTCTCGCAGATCGCTCATCATTGGACGATGCCCTTGCCGCTCCTCCACCTTTCTCGACAGCTGCGACAAACAAAGAATTGGAATATTTAGCTCACGCGCGAGGTTTTTGAGCATTCTAGAAATCTCAGAAATCTCAATTTGGCGGCTTTCTTGGTTTCTAGACGATCCAGAACCACTGATCAGCTGCAAATAGTCCACAACGAGGAATCCAACCCCATAAACTTCTTTCATGCGACGCGCACGAGCTCGCAAATCGGTAATTTTAAGTCCTGGTTGGTCATCGATGACGATCGCTTGGTTTTGCAGCTTATGGACAGAGGCAACGATCCGTTGATATTCCGTTCCGTCTAAGGATCCCGTCTTAATCTTATCCGACTGCACCTCAGCTTGTGAGCAAATCATCCGGTGCACAAGCTGTTCAGCGCTCATTTCTAACGAGAAAATTCCAACAGGCGTACCGTTTTTAAGTGCGATGTTTTCAGCAATATTGATCGCAAGGGCAGTTTTCCCCATCGCAGGACGTGCTGCAAGGATCATTAAGTTGGAGTTGTTGAATCCATTGAGCATTTTGTCGAGGTCGATGAAGTGGGTTGGGATTCCAGTGATGGCAATCTCGTTAGGACCCCGTAGTTGAAATAGCTCTTGCCGCTCTTGAAGTTCTTTAAGATAAGGAACGCCTGATTCAGCTTTCACACCGCTGATCACTTCGCTAATAAGGACACCAGGTTTTGAATTTGCAGATTGGCTGATCTGGAAAAACATCTGCTGGGCATCATCGAGCGACATTTGGACGTCTTCAGGTTCCTCTAGGGCATTTTTCTCGACGACCTGCGCTGCATTGATCATTCGTCGCAGAATGGATTTGTTGCGGACGAGTTCTGCATATTCTTCAATATAGGCTGAAGTGCCAGCATATTGAGCCAATGTGGTGATGTAGGCCGCTCCACCAACCGCTTTGAGGCTATCTTGCCGCTTTAGTTCTTCGCATACCAAGTGAACGTCGGCAGGTTTGTCAGTTTTATAAGCAGTTTTAAGAACCTGAAAGATGAGCTTGTGTTCCGTGTAATAGAAATCGGAATCTTCGAGGGTATCAGCAACGATGTTCAGGGCATTGATGCTTGTTAGCATGCAGCCAAGAACCATCATTTCTGATTCTTTGGAGTTTGGGGCAATCCTAATTTTGGTGTTTGCTTCAGTCATATAGGATAGGGGAAAATATTTTTTGAAAATTACGGAAAGAGAGGGATTTGAACCCTCGATACCCTTTTGGGGTATGCGTCCTTAGCAGGGACGTGCTTTCGGCCACTCAGCCATCTTTCCAATTGCAAATGCAAAAGAAATCGTAATGCAGCCTTGCATTTTTCTCAAGCTGTAAAATATTTTGTTTATTCAGCAAAATTTCGAAAAAGGGACAAAGGACGTAAAGGACATAAGGGACCTAAAGGACAAGGGACATAAAGGACAGCGCTGTCTTTTACGTCCCTTATGTCCTTTTGTCCTTTAGGTCCCTTATGTCCTTTACGTCCTTTACGTCCTTTACGTCCTTTGTCCCTTACGTCCCTTCTTTGCGCCTTTGCGTTTATTTTTTCTTAGTCCTGTCTTAGTAAATTTTATCTATCTTTTTAATTGTAAACAGTATATACTTTTGTTAAAGATTCATTTATTTTGGAGGTTTTTCGATGATTTGGGTGCTTACGTTATATGCTCTTTTTGCAAGCGTATTTACAATTTCAAAAACTGGTCTCGAGAACGTACAGCCTTTCTTCTTTGTTGGCTCTCGAATGATACTTGCAGGGGTAATTTTGCTTGCCTACCAATGGATAAAGCAGCCCGAATCATTTAAGATGCGAGAACTGCCCTGGAAAAAGCTTGTGGGGCTAGCACTCTTCAACATCTACCTCACCAACGTCTTTGAATTCTGGGGTCTACAATACCTCACCTCATTCAAAACATGTTTTATTTATAGCCTCTCCCCATTTGTATCGGCCCTTCTTTCTTATTTTGTCTTTACTGAAAAACTCACGAGCAAGAAATGGATCGGACTTACTGTTGGCTTCCTAGGGTTTCTTCCCATTCTTCTTAACGAAACCGCCAAGGAAGAGCTCGCAGGACACTTTTTCCTTTTTTCCTGGGCAGAAATCGCAGTGATGATGGCAGCCGTCTGCAGCGTATATGGTTGGATTTTGTTGCGACAGCTCGTGAAAGATCACGGATCATCTCCAGCATTGGCAAACGGGCTCAGCATGTTGATTGGAGGAGCCTTTGCTCTTGCCCATTCTGCCCTTGTTGAGAAGTGGGATCCTACCCCTGTTTATGGCAGCGGAATAACCTTTATCGAATGCTCAATACTCTTGATTGCAATTTCTAATCTCATTTGCTATAACCTCTATGGAAACCTACTGAAGAAATACTCGGCAACATTCATGTCGTTTGCAGGTTTTTCAACCCCCTTATTCACCGCCCTTTTTGGATGGGTTTACTTGGGAGAAGTAGTCACTTGGCCCTTCTATCTTTCTGCAGGTATAGTATTTGTAGGCCTCTTGATGTTTTATCAGGAAGAATTGCAACGAGACTTCTATAAAAAAGAACCAGAAACTAGCACTGTAGTAGCATCAGACTAAGTAAGACAACCTCGGAGATTTTACCACAGAGAACACAGAGAAAAGGAGAGAGAACGAGAATAAGAGAAGTGACAGGATATGAAGGATCAGGCAGGATGCTTGCTATCCTGCGTATCCTGTCTGATCCTTCATATCCTGTCACTTCTCTTACTCTCGTTCTCTCTCTTTTCTCTGTGATCTCTGTGGTAAAATCTTTCGTGTACGTATTAAATGGATTAAGAAAATGACTATATCGCAAACGGAAACGCTCAGCATAAAAACACCTGAAACTACTCACTCCGGGTACTTCCAACAGATCATTGCTTCCATTTTACCCCAATATGATCAAATTCTCCGCTCCTATGCGTTGTTCAATATCGCATTTTTATCGCTCGGCTTCGTAGAGTTCATCCTATTGATCGTTTTTTTCACATTCCTCACCCAGTCAGCAATCTTGGCCTTCAGTTTGGCTTTTGTTTTCCTCACATTTTTCTCTTATTTTATCTTACGCCTCTATTTTCATGCACAAAAGCCCGAACAATTGCAGGAAATAAGAGACAAATATATCCGCGCTGCAAAAGGGATTCTGCAATACAAGGAAGGCGTTTCAGAGCACAATATAGCCCTGGCAAGTACCTGCAGCAAGCTCTCCGATGCCCTAGTTGGCAGAGAATACACCTATTTCACACCACCTGCACAATTCGTTTTCCTCAAACCCTATCTTGAGCGATTGAGCTGTTGGTGTCATTGGCATGACGTTCATCAGATGCGCGAGTTATTGCTGATAAGCGCCATCGAAGAAAATATCAAACTCGTCAAAGGGGAACCGACTAGCCTCGACACCCACGCTGCATTAGCAAATTCCTATATCATGCTGTCCGTTTTGTATGCCGATCCAAGAAAAAGCGAAGGGATTCATGACGAACAATGGGTCCCAAATGATGCATTTTCTCCCGAATTGGCAAAAAAATTCCGGATCACCGCCGAACGCGCCATTGAAGAATTCAAAATCATCAACGATTTCGCTCCAGATGATCTGTGGGTGCATGCACAGCTTGCTTATAGCTATCACGACCTTCAAATGCCACTGGAAGAGATTCGAGAGTATGAATTGTTGCTTAAAATACATTCTGATGATGTTGATACCCTTCTCAGACTGGGAATTCTCTACTTCCAGCAGGGGATGAATTCAAAAGGTCTCTGCGTCTATGAGGACCTCAAATCTTTGGATACGCGCAAAGCTGACGAATTGATCAAATTCTATGGTTATAAAAGCATGCAAAATTCCATCAACAGTTTTGTACAATGACAAATGAAGAAAATCGCAAAATCAAAATCCTTCTCATCGAAGACGAAGAAGATTTCGCAGACGTCATAAAACTCCATGCACAGTTAAATGGCTACAGCATTATTGTAGAGCAAGATGGTCTAAACGGTTTGCGTCTCGCTGAAAGAGAACAGCCATCAATAATCCTCCTCGACATCATGCTTCCAGGCCTTAATGGAATCGATGTTTGTAAAAGGCTCAAAAAAAATCCTAAGACACAACAGATCCCGATTATAATGATCTCCGCCAAAGGAGAGGAAGTTGACATTGTCTTGGGACTCGAAATTGGCGCTGACGATTATGTGAGCAAGCCTTTTTCCCTAAAAGTGTTATTTTCTCGCATCAGAACAATTTTGCGTCGCGGATCTGACGGTGATAAACCTGCGAAAACTATTGCCTTCGGATCATTTAAGCTAGATATAGAAAACTATCGACTCACCAAAAAAGATAAGCAAATTTCACTGACATTGTCGGAATTTGGGATCCTGCGTCGATTGGTCTTGAGTCGGGGCAAAGTCCTCAACCGCGATCAACTTCTGGACGAAGTGCCCAACAGCGATGCTGTGATCATCGATCGGAACATTGATGTTCACATTGCAGCATTGCGAAGGAAGCTTGGGCCTGGCTTCAATGGCATTGAGACAGTACGCGGCATCGGCTACCGTTTCACACAAGCGGACACTGATGCAAAAAATTAAACGCAAAGAAACAAGCAACAGACTGAGACACGCGACCTCTTAGAAGAAAAGTAACAGGATATGCAGGATCAGGCAGGATATGAAGGATAGTAAGCATCCACTTGAAATATAAAAGTCTATGAGAAATGACGAGCTGAGTGCCTGGAAGGACATGTATTGGGTTCAGGCATGCGATTTGCAATTTGGGCAATCTTA
>Ga0207056_1058_pt1 | contig 21455 bp, 17 predicted proteins | sample Alteio_BWMinCont_58_FD_153289 | JGI IMG/M metagenome (GOLD analysis project Ga0207056, IMG submission 153289) | Enriched cells from forest soil in Barre Woods Harvard Forest LTER site, Petersham, Massachusetts, United States -... | ecosystem: Environmental > Terrestrial > Soil > Temperate forest >... | reverse complement strand
GATAAAAAGTGGAAAAATAAAAGGAGCAGGACTTGATGTTCTTGAAAATGAAAACCCGTCAACATTTACCGAAAAAGAAAATCAGTGGTTTGAATATTTGATAAGTTCCGAAAATGTAGTGATTGCGCCACACACTGGAGGACTTACTAAAGAATCGCATCATAGAATTTCTGAAGTATTATTACAAAAAATTATCGCTTTAAATATTTAACAAAAAAGACTGGGAAATTTTATTCAGTGTTAAATTTTGATTAATTAGTTCAAATTAACTTAATTTACAGCCTTATTGTTTTATAAACACGTTTTTGAAAAAATAAATTGATGAAAAAAATTTACAGTTTATTGTTGGCATTATTGAGTATAAGTTTAATTGCCAATGCACAGTCGCAACTCGGTGAAATTCGGGGAAAAATTATTGACGGGAAAACAAAAAAGCCGATGGATTTTGTAAGTGTCAGTGTGTTTTTGAACGGGGTTTTGAAAGCAACGGCAATTACTGATGAAGATGGAAGCTATATTGTTAAAACACTTCAACCGGGTGATTATGATGTGAAAGTTTCAAACATTGGATATCGCCCAGCAGTTGTAAAAAATGTAGAAGTAATAAGTGATAAAATTTCTTTTCAGAATATTTCAATGGAATCAAATGAAGGTGGAAAAGTGTTGGATGAAATTGTTGTGGAACGTAAAAAACCATTGGTTGACCCTGAAGGAAAAGGTGGAGGAACAGTAACATCAAAAGAAATTATGGCTTTGCCTAACAGAAATGGAAACAATATTGCAAATACAATTGCAGGTGTTGAATCAAGAGGAGGAGGAACACCAAATATTCGTGGAGCACGTGCAGAAGGTACAGCTTATTATATTGATGGAATTCGCGTCAATGGTTCACTTAATATTCCAATCGGGGCAATAGATCAAATTCAGGTTATTACCGGAGGTACTCCTGCACAATACGGAGACTTTGTTGGAGGAGCAATTTCTTATAGTACAAAATCCCCAACCCGACAATTCCAAAGATATTTTGAATACAGAACTTCAAGTCCTTTCACAGGTACACTTGATAACACGCAACTGAATGAATTAAATATGATGTTTTCAGGACCTTTAAAAATTCTGAATAAAAACAAAGGAGACAAAGAAAGAGTATTATGGGGGTTTTTAATTGCGGGAACCGCTTCCTATATCAGAGATGGGAATCCTCCTTCAGTTGATATTTACAAAGTAAAAGATAATGTACTCAGGCAACTTCAAGCGAATCCACTTTCAAGAAATGCAAGTGGAACATTTGTGAACAGTGGAGAATATTTAACAATGAATGATCTTGAAAAAACACCTTACAGGTTAAATGCAGCAAGCCAATTATTCTCAGTCTCAGGCAGCTTTAATTATGCACCTACAAATAATATTAATGTTAAAATAGGATACCAATTATTTTATAATAAATACAGAACGCCCGCTTCTTATGGTTATACTTTAATGGATTATGATAATAATTTATTGGTTACTACATCTACTGTAAGACCTTACATTCAATACACACAATCATTCAAAAAGAAAAATGATGAAGAAGCTAAAAAAGCATTAATATCAAATGCGTATTACACGGTGAGGCTATCTTATGAAAATTATTATTACCAACAGGAAAATGCTGATTTTGGTCAAAACGTTTTTAATTATGGGTATATTGGTAAATTTAATGAATACACAGCTACCTCATATGCACCAGTTGCTAAAACTTTTAGGCAACAAGGACAGCAACCCGATAAATATTCTTATTTCAATACTAAAACCAACAAAATGGACACTTTGGTATTAACTAATTATACAAAGCAAATTTCAATGACGGATCAATTTGATACATTGATAACTTTTCAGCAAGCTAATATAAATGTATTGAAAGGGAATTATACCCGGGAAGTAATGGATTATAACAATTCAATAAATAGCCCAGTTACAAACTATGGTAACATAACCACTCAGCAGGGATTGTTAAACGGTTATGAGCCTTTGGGTGTTTATTCAAATATGTGGTATCCGTCAGGAACAAGTCAAACAGGTTACGTAAAACAAATGCGTGAAACTTATGCCTTGTATGTAATGAGTGAAGCAAGTGTGGGAACAAACCCTAAAACACGTCATGACCTTCAATTTGGTATAAATTATGAACAACAAATTCAACGAGGATATTCATTAAGTGCAACCCAATTATGGCAATTAATGCCGCAATTGGTAAATCAGCAATTTGCAGGAAATGATTCTTCAAGAGTAATAGTTGGATTTAATTCGAACGGAGTTTTTAATGATACCGTTCGGTTTCATCCTCTCATTGACCCTACAAAACAAAGCACATTTGATATGAATTTAAGAAACCAATTAATCAGTTCAGGAGCAACTGATATTTATGGTCGTCCTATTACCAATGAATCAAGACTAAATGTAAACATGTTTAATCCAAATACCTATTCCTTAAAAATGTTCAGTGCTACAGATTTGTTGAACAATGGTAATTCTTATGTAGGATATTATGGTTATGATTATATAGGAAACATTGTTTCTGGTAAACAAGGAATTGATAAATTCTTAAACGACCAGAACAGGTATATTGGTGCATTTCAGCCTATTTATTTCGCATCATGGTTACAGGATAAATTTGTTTTCAAGGATCTGATTGTTCGGCTTGGAGTACGGATGGAATATTTTAATGCAAATCAAATTGTTTTAAAAGATCCTTATTCTATGTTACCAATATACACAGCCGGTGATGTAAGGAGAGGAACTTCACAACTGATGCAGCAACTTGCCGCTGAAATACCTTCGAATGTAAATGATGCTACAAAAGTATATATTGATAATGAAGCACAGGAGCCAAATAAAACCAATATATCAGGATTCAGAAACGGTAATGACTGGTATGATTCAAAAGGAAATCCGGTAACCGATCCAAAAACATTGTATTTAAATTCAGTTGCAGAGGGAGCTAAAATAAGTCATAACACTCCATTCCTTGTTGATCAAACTCAATATGCATTAAAGCAACCAAATGCAAGTTCATTTACTGATTATGTTCCTCAAATAAAATTTTTACCTCGTGTTTGGTTTTCATTTCCTATTTCAACAACAGCACAATTTTTCGGAACGTATGATGTGCTAACACAAAGACCAACCCAAGGATTGAATATTGCAAATATCAGTGATTACTATTATTTGATTAACAGATCCACTGGAGTAATTGGAAATCCAGACTTGAAGTTATCAGAAGTAACAGATTATAAAATAGGGTTCAAACAACAGATAGGTGACAATTCAAGTTTGGGAATTGAAGCATCTTACCGTGAATTTAGAAATTTGTTACAACAATATCGTTATATACAAGCGTTCCCTGTTGATTACACAACATACAGCAATATTGATTTTTCAACCACCAAAAATATTGTTGTAGAATATGAATTAAGAGATGCAGGAAATGTACATGTTCAGGCAAATTACACACTTCAATTTGCTGAAGGAACCGGTTCAAATGCAAATTCAAGTGCTAATCTTGTAAATACTGGTGTTGGACAACAAAGAAATATTTTCCCTCTTGATATTGATACCCGTCATATTTTAAAAGGTATTTTTGATTATCATTATAAAAGCGGGAAACTTTATGATGGTCCAATTGTAAATGGTAAGAAAATTTTGGAACAAGCTGGCTTCAATTTCATATTTAATTACTCGTCAGGAAGACCTTATACTCCGGCAAATGAAGCAATCACTACTACTCAGGATGGTGTAGCCAGATCTCAAACAAATAAAGGTACAATAAATTCAGCATCATTGCCATCGCAATTTTATCTTGATTTGAACATTGATAAATTCTTTTCAATGAGAACCCAGTCTCTTGAAGGTAAAACTAAATTCTATAGTTTAAGAATATATCTTGAAATAACTAATTTATTTGACGCTGCAAATGTATTGGGTGTTTACAGATATACAGGTTCTGCTTATGATGACGGTTTTTTAAATTCTCCAAATGCAACATCTCAGATTCAAAAAGCAACCAATGCACAATCATTTATTGACTTATATAATACAAAGATGGTAAACCCTGGAAACTTTGCATTTCCACGAATGACACGAATGGGAATATCACTTGCGTTTTAATAACTTTCTAATAAAAATTAAAATGAAAAACATGAATAAAAAATTAATTGCACTTTTAGTCTTTGTAATAACTGCATGTGCTTTAATTGCAAAAGAAAATGTAGGAGGTAAACCACCTGTTCAAAAAGGTCCTGGTTCAAATCCGCAATTGTTATACATGAAAGGTTCAGGATGTTTGCCTGCTACGGCACAACGTGAACTTTCGGTAAATAATGTAAGAACTACTATTCTTAATGGTGGTGATATGTGGTGGAATCTAAGTTCAGCGAGATATGAAATTCCTAAAATAGTTCTTCCCGGTCAAGTTTCTAAACATTCTTTATTTGCAGGAGCATTATGGATAGGAGGTATTTCAAATGGAAATCTTCGGATTGCAGCACAAACATATCGTCAAAACGGAAATGATTATTATCCGGGGCCTTTAAGTATTGGGACAGCCTCAATTAGTGCAGACCGTTGTAAAACTTTTGATAAAATATACAGCGTTAATTTAACTGACATTGATAATTTTAGAAATAATCCATCAAATTGGGGTAACCCTATAGACGATATAGCAAACTGGCCTTGTCTGGGTGATCCAAATAATGGTGAAACACGTTATTTATCCCCTTTCATGGATGTAAATGGCGATGGGAAATATGAACCAGCATTAGGTGATTATCCCTGTTTTAATCAAAATGTTCCAACCAATATTCCTGATCAATTGATGTTTTGGGTATATAATGACAAAGGTAATATTCACGCAGAAACACAAGGTACTCCTATTGGCCTTGAATTTCAAACACAAGGATTTGCATTTTCAACAAATGATGAAGTAAATAATATGACTTTCTATCGTACTAAGATTTCTAATAGAAGTCTTGAGAGCCTTGATAGTTGTATTTTCGGACAATGGGTGGATCCTGATTTGGGGTATCCTTATGATGATTATGTTGAATGTGATGTTCAGAGAAATTTAGGAATATGCTACAATGGAGAAGATTTTGACCCTACTGTTATGGGGTATGGTTTAAATCCTCCAAGTATTGGGGTCAATTTCTTTCACGGTCCGAAAAGACCAGATGGCTCCGAAATCGGATTAACAAAATTTGTATATTACAGTAATGATTGGAGTGCTCAGGGAAATCCACAAAATACATATCATTATTGGGGATATTTGAATGGAAGATGGAAAGATGGATCAAATATAATGTATGGGGGTGATGGAACAGGAAAAGGTGGTGGTGCAACTCACGATACTGCAAGTTTTATGTTCCCTGGTTCTACTGATCCAGCCGGGCGTCCATTATGGACTGAAGTAACTGCTGGAAACACGCCCGGTGACAGAAGATTTTTACAAACTGCCGGTTCGTTCTCACTTCTTCCCGGAGCTGTAAATGAAGTTACAATTGGAGTTGTATGGGCGCGCACAACATCAGGTGGTGCAAGAGGTTCATTCGATCTTTTGAAACAAGCAAGTGATCATGCCAAAAGTCTTTATGTTAATAATTTTGTTGTTCCACAGGGACCTAAAGCTCCAACCGTAGAAATAGTTGAAATGAATAAACAATTACTTTTCACATTTTCGAATACGTCAACAATAGAAAATTTTACAGATTCATTTGTGCAAAGTTGTACTTATAAAACAGTTTATAAGTTTCAGGGATACCTGGTTTATCAGGTTAGAACACCAAATATACCAAGTGATTTTTATGATCCAACTCAAGCTCAACTTGTTGCTGAGTTTGACATTGCTAATGATAATATTAAACAACTGATAAACCAATATCGTGATCCTACATTAGGAGTTTACATACCAAAATTAATGGTAAGCGGAACAGATAATGGAATTAAGCATTCTTTTGTAATCAATACAGATTATTTCCAAACAGGAGTTGATCAATCTTTGGTAAATTTTACAACGTATAATTATATAGTATTAGCTTATGCAAACTATGCAAACTGTACCGCTGAAAAGACACAGTTTCTTGCAAGTGTTAAAACAATAAATATGAATGCGCTTGCCATATACTCAGCAACACCACATGATCCATCACCACGAGGTACAGGAACACAGGTAAATTCAAATTTCGGAGATGGTATTCCATTAACACAAGTTGAAGGAATTGGGAATGGTGGAAATACAATAATGCTTACCCAGGATTGTATTAATGAAGCTATTTCCTCTGGTACAGGATATGTAGCTAAGCCTCGTAATTATATGCAGAATGCTTCACCCGTATATGTCAAGGTTGTAAATCCTTTGCTTGTTCCACTACATGATTTTGCAATGTTTATGAGGGATACATCAAATTCTAATGTGAAAGGAGATAGTTTATCATCATTTAAAACTATCTGGTATATAAAAGATTTAACAACAAATGAAGTTGTTCAATGCAATCAAACAATTAATAATTCTAATGAACAAATTATTCCTCAATGGGGACTATCAATATCTGTTTCTCAATGTATTCGTCCGGGAGAAGGAACAATATATGATGCAAGCGGTAATGCAACAGATTTAGATGTTACAAATGGTTTTTTGTCCTCAACGCTTAATTTTAACAACAATAATATTGCTCCATGGTTGATAGGTGTTACCGATGAAGGTTCTTATCCGCCTTATGGCTCAAATATTTCAAATCAGCTGAACTGGATTCGTTCTGGACAAGCTGGAAAACCAGCTTATACTGATCCGAAAACAAGTGATTTTGCTATTGGCGGACGACCATTAGATCCTGACAAGGGATTCTCAAAAATAATAAATTCAACATGGTCACCGTACGCTCTTGCTACAAGATTGCGCCCTCCAAAACCATCCCGTCCGCTTGTTTTGACAAATTTAAGTTATGGACCTGCTTATGATAATTCATCAGGATTTGCTTCAATTGATAATCCTCTTTATGAATTATCAAATGTTCAGATTGTTTTCACCTCAGATAAAACAAAATGGTCAAGATGTATTGTTTTAGAAACAGGTGAGGATTGGCTTCAAAATAAAGGTGGAGCCGACAAATTAGATATTCGGACTTCAAAATCTGTTGACAAAAATGGTAAGTCTGTTGATCAGGGAGCTCTTTCTGATCCTTCAAATCCTGATGCAGCTGATTACATATCTTCTACTGGAATGAGTTGGTTTCCAGGCTATGCTGTTAATTTTGATACCGGTGAAAGATTGAACCTTATTTTCGGTGAAGATTCATCAGATCCGAATGATAATGGTGATGATATGATTTGGAATCCTACAGGTAGTATTTATACATTTAATGGAGGACAAGTTGTTCCTACTTTTGGAGGTAAACACTTTATATATGTTATGGGAAATAATAAATTTTCTCTCTCAAACGGAAGTATAAAATATACTCCGACAAGATATGATGAATGCAGAAATTATATAAGTTTGCTTAGTAGCGATCCTTCAAGATCTGTAAATGACAAGATTCTTTCTATGTCTGTAGATTATAACACAAGAAAGAGAATCTTTTTCTCTCAACCGATTTACACTTCAATACCTACTACTGCCCCTAATCAAATGTTGACAATGAAAGATGGTTTGATCCCGAACGATGCCACAATTACTATTAATGTAAAGAAAGCATATGCTGCCCGTTATACATCAGATATTAAAGACTCTGCAAATAATAGCGGTATGCCATATTTTACCTTTAGTACCAAAAATTATGCTGCTGTTGCAAATACATCCTTCGGAAAAAAAGCACTCGATTTGGTAAATATTGTACCTAATCCGTATTATGCATTCTCACCTTATGAAGACCAAGGTAATCCTCTTGATACACGTATAAGAATTACCAACCTTCCTCAACGATGTGAGATTGATATTTATACTTTAGATGGTGTTTTGGTAAGGAGAATTTCGCGAGACGATAATAGTAAAACTTATTTTGAATGGGATATTAAAAATGATGCAAAGGTACCGATCGTAAGTGGTATTTATTTAATACATATTAAAGCAACAGATCTTAGTGAAGAGCGTGTTATAAAATGGTTTGCAGTAATGAGACCGGCTAATTACGATTCGTTCTAACCCGTTAGTAATTTGAAAAATAATATGAAAAAAAAATTAATAAGTTTATTTTTAATCCTTGGTGTTTACCAATCATTTGGAGGTAATCCCGATCGTGCTGGAGGAGCAGGAGCAACTCAGTTATTAGTTAATCCTTATTCGATGAGTGCAGGAATGGGGGGTATTAATACTGCCTGTGTGAAAGGTGTAGAAGCTTTTCATACAAACATTGCAGGGCTTGCATATACCGATAATACCGAATTGTTCATTTCTACCATAAATTATCTTCAAGGTACCGGCATAAATATTTATACGTTCTCCGGGGCTCAATCAATAGGGAACTCAGGAAATGTTATTGGCGTTACATTTACAAAATGGGATTTCGGAAATATAAATACTACAACCGGATCACAACCTGATAATACTCTTGGAACTTTCACTCCCCAATATATGAATATTGGTTTTGCGTATGCAAAAAAATTCTCTAACAGTATTACTGCGGGTGTAACCATTAGATACATCACAGAAGGAATTTCAAATTTGATGGCAAGTGGTATCAGTTCTGATTATGGAGTGCAATATCAGACGGCACTAAATCCTAAAAATAAAGTTAAAAAAGAAGATTTTAGATTTGGAATTGCACTCAGAAATATTGGTACCAATATGTCGTATCAGGGATCAGGTTTGGCAATCAAATCTTATTTGAATCAATTTTCAAGTAATCAAACAACTTCTCTGATGGGCTCAGATGCATTCAATCTTCCGGCATTGGTTCATATTGGTGTTTCATATGATATGCGTTTAGATAATGGCGAAACTTACAATCACAGATTAACCGCTTGCGGTAATTTTAATTATAATGCATTTTCATCTGATATATTTGGTTTAGGAGTTGAATATTCATATATGGATAGATTTATGCTTAGAACAGGATTTAACTGGCAGCAAGGTATTTTAACAACTGATACTTATTTAACCGAATATTATGGAATTTCAGGAGGATGCACAATGATGATTCCGGTTAGTAAAAATGGTACAAAGTTAGGTATTGATCTCGCGTATTCGCCTACTCGCGTGTTTAATGGAATTTGGACGATTGGTTTACGCTTACTGATAGGAAATAATAAAAGTTAATTTATATTTGTAAACGAATTGGAAGAAACGTTCTCACACGAGAGCGTTTCTTTTGTTTTATAATCATTTAATAAATCTCAATGTATGTCTGAAATTAATTACGTTTCGAAAGAAGGTATGGAAAACATGCACAAGGAATTGCATGAACTAAAATATATTCAGCGTCCTTTTATTTCCAAACAGATTGCTGATGCCCGTGACAAAGGTGATCTTAGTGAGAATGCCGAATACCATGCTGCTAAAGAAGACCAGGGCTTACTTGAAACTAAAATTGCACAACTGCAAGATATTATTTCAAAGTCAAGAATTATAGATGAAACAAAACTTGATACAAGTAAAGTGATGATGTTAAGTAAAGTGAAAGTTAAAAACTTGAAGACAAAACAGGAAATGATTTATATGATGGTAGCTGAAAAAGAAGCAGATTTTAAATTAGGTAAAATTTCATTCAAATCACCTATAGGCTTAGGTTTAATGGGAAAGAAAGTAGGAGAGATTGCAGAAATATCTGCCCCTTCAGGTATTGTTAAATTTGAAGTAATACATATCAGTTTATAAAATAATGTCAAGCATTTTTTCAAAAATTGTTAGTGGTGAAATACCTTGTTATAAAATTGCCGAAACAGAAAATTATTTGGCTTTTCTTGATCAAAGACCTTTAGCAGAAGGACACACTTTGGTAATTCCAAAAAAAGAAATTGATTACATTTTTGATATGGATGACGAATTGTTTGCAGGTTTACAATTGTTTGCAAAAATTGTTGCACATGCTGTAAAGAAATCTGTTCCATGCAAACGAATTGGAGTTGCGGTAATTGGCCTTGAAGTTCCTCATGCGCATATTCATCTTGTTCCAATAAATGAGATAAGTGATCTGAATTTTGAAAATGCACGCAAAAAATTTACAATGGAAGAATTTCAAAATACAGCGAAAAAAATCCAACAAAATATTTTGTAATTTATTTTTTTAACTTACTGGGATAAGCATTGACAAAGGCTTTCCAACTACCAAAAGATTCCCCTGTAGTTTTCGTATTTACATTTTGAAGAAAATGACAATAAGCAGCTCCAAGACCGTCAGTAGCATCTAAGAACTTAGGAGTCTCACTAAATTTTAATAATTTTCCAAGCATGGCTGCTACCTGCTCTTTACTCGCGTTTCCGTTACCTGTAATTGCCATTTTTATTTTTTTTGGTGAATATTCATGAACATGAAGTTCACGGCTTAAAGCAGCAGCAATTGCAGCTCCTTGTGCTCGCCCAAGTTTGAGCATTGATTGAACATTCTTACCGAAAAATGGGGCTTCAATGGCAAGCTCGTCAGCTTTAAATTCATCAATTAACCAAATTGTTCTTTCAAATATTTTTTTCAGTTTCAACAAATGGTCATCAATTTTTCCAAGTTTGATTACACCAAGCGTAATTATTTCTGCATTTTTTTTATTTACACCGATTAACCCGTAACCCATGACAATCGTGCCCGGATCAATACCAAGAATGATTCGTTCATGTTCTTTTATTTTTTGTAATGAATTCAATAATGATTTATTGTGCTAATGCGATATTTTCGCAAATCATTGCAAAGAAAGCAAACTGTTTGAATCACGAAAAGTTATATCAGCCCAAAGTTCTCAACACTATAAAAATTCTTTTATTGTTGCTGACTTTCGGATTTATTATTTATAAACTTTTTTTTGCGTATCATTTCGAAGACCTTATCAGCAATTTTAATTTTCAATTATCTGTTACAAAAATATTTTATTTGATTTTAGTTTTTGTTTTGATGACATTCAATTGGATTGTTGAAGCAGTCAAGTGGAAATTGTTAATTAATAAGAATGAACAAATTTCTTTGCTTGGTTCTTTAAAAGCTGTGGTCTCCGGAATTGCATTAAGTATTATCACACCAAATCAGATCGGTGATTTTGCAGGAAGAATCATTCATTTAAAAAAGTTCGACAAAATTAAAGGCACTCTGGTTACGGTAATTGGACACACTTCCCAAGTAATATTGACGCTATTTTTCGGGTTGCTTGCTTTTACAAATTTATTATTTGATAAAAATTTAATTACTGTGACAATTGAAAAATGGTTTTATATTATATCCAGTATTTTGTTTGCCGGTGCATTTTTCGGGTATTTAAATATCCGAAATTTTTCAAAAATTATAACCTATGAAAAAATTAAAAAATATGTTGAAGTTTTTGGGTTTTATTCTGACATTGAACTTTTAAAAGTTTTTATTTTTTCGTTTATCAGGTATCTGATCTTTATTTTACAATACAGTTTGCTGCTCAATTTTTTTAATGTTGAAATAGAACTCACGCATATGGCTATTTGTATCAGTGCAATACTTTGTGCGCAATCCTTTGTCCCGTCATTTCTGCTTGTTGAACTTGGATTAAGAGGTGCAAGCGCACTTTATTTCTTTACAATATTTAGTTCAAATACCGCAGGAATATTGTTGTCAGCTTATTCATTATGGATAATAAATCTGATGATTCCTGCCGTGTATGGCTTGTTTGTTATTCTTAAAATGCGTTTTAATAAATGATTTTTATTTTTTATATATCAATAATTCTGACTATTGCTTACACATTGCTAATATTATTTTATTTAATTGGTTGGATAATGATAAAGCCATTTGAAATAAAGGATTGCAAAGAATACAATTCATTCACAATATTAATTCCGGTGCGAAATGAAGAGAACGCAATAGTTAAATGTTTGAACGATATTATGCATCAAAATTACCCGGAAAATAAATTTGAAATTATTGTAATCAACGACCATTCAACAGATGCAACAACGTTAGTTGTAGAAAAGTTTCAAAAGCAATATTCATTATTTAATATTCAACTTGTTCAAATGAATAATGACGCATCACAACGAAAACTTAAAAAAGCTGCAATATCTTATGGGATTTCGTTTGCAAAAAATGAGTATATAATTCTCACAGACGCAGATTGTGAAAGAGGTAAGGAATGGTTAAGCACTATTAATAATTTCGTTATTCAAACAAAAGCAAAAATGATTTATGCCCCTGTTGAATTTAATGCAGCAACATTATTTGAAAAAATTCAGGCAATGGAGTTCGCTGCCCTTGTAGGAATTGGAGCTGCGGCAATCCGGTTAAAAAATCCAAATATGTGCAGTGCTGCAAATCTTGTTTTTGAGAAAAGTGTTTTTAATGAAGTTGAAGGATATAAAGGATATGATGGACTTGCATCCGGTGATGATGAATTTTTAATGCATAAAGTTTTTAAAAAATATCCTGGCAAAGTTCATTTTTTGAGAAATATAAAAGCAGTTGTTTATACTTCGGCAAATAAAACATTGACGGAACTGGCAGACCAGCGCAGGAGATGGGTTTCTAAAAGTATGAAATATGAAAACCGTTATATCACAGCAATTCTTGCAGGAGCTTATTTATTTAATGTTTCAATCGTATTAAATTTATTTATAGATTTTAAATTTGGCTTGATACAATTGTGTGTTAAAACATTTGTTGAATTAATTTTTATTTACAGTGTCTTGAATTTTTTTAAACAAAAAAAATACATTTTATTGTTACCGCTTGCTGAAGTATTTCATATTATTTATGTTATCATTATTGGCATCAGGGCAAACATTGGAACCTATATTTGGAAAGGAAGAAAAGTAAAATGAATAATTTATTAAATGATATTGAATTTGATATTTTGGGGGCAGTTTATTTTGTGGAACCGTTCGAACATATCCTTGAAGAATGCAATGAAAAGACTGCTGTGGTTGCTGATGTATTGAAACAATTAATTCATAAAAAATTTATTATTCCCATGAAATGGGATGAAGAAAAAAAAGAATTCATCCGCAGCTTTATTTACGATACCGATGATATGCGGCAATATCATTACCTTGCTACCAAAGACGGATTGATGGCGCATAACAGTAAATAGATTTTATTTAATATAAAAAAATGAAAGCAATTATTCTCGAAGGTATAAATCAAAAATTAAAATATACAGATGTACCTGTTCCTGAAATTGGGATGGGAGAAGTATTGGTAAAAATAAATGCAGCATCTTTTAATCACCGCGATCTTTGGATTCAGAAAGGTCAATATGGCGGATTACGTTTTCCTTCCATTCAGGGAAGTTGTGGCTCTGGCGTGGTAGAAAAAGTTTTTGATGACACAGATAAAAATTGGATAGGAAAAGAAGTTGTGATCAATCCTTCATTGAATTGGGGAAATAATCCGAACACTCAGACAAAAGATTATATCATCCTTGGAATGGCTCAGGACGGCACTTTCGCGGAATATGTAAAAATTAATTCACGTTTGCTTCATCACAAACCGAAACATTTAAATTCAGAAGAAGCTTCTGCAATTCCTCTGGCCGGATTGACTGCTTACCGCGCATTGTTCTCGCGTGCCCGTGCGAAAAGTGAAGAAAATATTTTAGTTACAGGAGTTGGCGGAGGTGTTGCTTTATTTGTAATGCAGTTTGCGATTGCTGCCGGTTGCAATGTTTATGTAACATCAGGAGCTGATGAAAAAATAAAACGCGCGATTGTTCTTGGTGCAAAAGCAGGAGTGAATTATAAAAATGAAAATTGGCATAAAGAAATTCAAAAGTTATCTGGTGGATTTGATGTAGTTGTTGACAGTTCGGGTGGAGAAACATTTGCAAAAGCAGCCGATATTTGTAAGCCTGCAGGAAGAATTGCTATGTATGGCGCTACGCTAGGAGCATTCAATAGCGGGGTTCCGGCAAAAATTTTCTGGAAACAACTTTCGATTTTTGGTTCAACAATGGGAAACTATGAAGATTTTTCAAACATGATTCAGTTTGTAACTGAACATAAAATCAAACCTGTTATTGATTCCGTTTTCAAACTGAAAGATGCTCAAACAGCAATTGAAAAAATGGAAAGGGGAGAACAGTTTGGTAAAATCGTTTTGAAAATATCCCAATGAAATTTTATTCCTCAATTATTAAATTATTTTTGAAACTAAATGACTGAATATCGAAAAAAACTTTATACAAATTATTTTACAAATCAGGCAGGCCGTGGTTTTGTGAAGGATCAAAAGAAAAAATTTGATGAAGAAGAATATTATTTCACCAAAGAGATTTTGAAATTTATGCCTGAAAACAGATCAGCCAAAATTCTTGATATCGGATGTGGAACGGGAAGTTTTCTTTCTGCCTGTAAAAATTACGGATACAATAATATTGAAGGAATTGATGTGAGTGAAGAAATGGTGAAGATCGCCAATGAGTTTGGAATTTCAGAAGCAAAATGTGGTGACCTTAACGAATTTCTTGCAGGTAAAAATGGTTGTTATGATGTGATAACAGGAATGGATATCATTGAACATTTCACAAAAGACGAATTGATGAATTTGTTGGAAACAATAAAAAGATCGTTGAAACCATACGGAATTGCAGTCTTTAGAACGCCCAATGTTGATGCGGCTTTCGGAACATTGTATGCCAACGGAGATTTTACTCACGAAAATTATTTGAATAAAAACAGTGCAACACAACTGATGCTGGCAATGGGATTTAAAGATTTGGAAGTGCTGCCGTCTTACATTGAAGTGAAGGGATTTTTGAAGGAACTTTTAAGAAAATATTTATGGAGTTTTTATGTAAAAAGATATAAGATGGAATTGTTTGCATCAGGCAGGTCATCATCAAATATTCTTTTTACTCCGAATATGATCATTATTGCGAAAAATAATTCCTGAAAATCAAATTAAAACGCCAATTCAAGTTGTTTTTTAATTAAAGTAAAACTCATTCGGTGATATTTGGTAGCACCCGATTTCATAATAACTTCACAGTGTGCATTGGTTGGATAACCTTTATTTTGTTCCCAGTTATATTCAGGAAATTCATTATGAATTTTTAGCATAAATTCATCGCGGTAAGTTTTTGCAAGAATGGATGCTGCCGCAATACTTTGGAATTTACCATCCCCTTTAACCACACATTCATGGTTTATTTTTTTGAAAGGAATAAATCTGTTTCCGTCAATCAAAAGCAATTCGGGTTCAACATTAAGTTTTTCAATCGCTTTGTGCATCGCCATGAACGAGGATTTTAAAATATTATATTTATCAATTTCCTGATTGGTGAGAAATGCAACTCCAAAACTTTTGGCTTTATCTTCAATTTCTTTTCGCAAGTCATTTCTTTTTTTTTTAGAAAGCTTTTTCGAATCGTCAAGTCCTTTTATGATTTTTTTATCATCAAGAATAACTGCCGCTGCAAACACAGGTCCTGCTAAGCATCCACGACCTGCTTCATCACATCCGGCTTCAAGAAATTCCTTTTGAAAAAATCTTTTTAAATTCATTCTATGAATGTGCCAGAAAATAATAATTTGTGTTTTCTACAAATTCCCTTTTGAATTGTTCTTTCGACAACGGAGATTTATTTTTAAGCCACGAATTTAAAAGTGAAATATTCATTTTACATTCATCAGCAAAGAATGAAAAAACCTGTTCAGGTGTTGTTCCGTAATGATCGCTTGCACCAAGTCCGCATTCAAAAATGATGAACGGTTTATTTCTGACAATGGTTTGTTTGGCTCCTTTCAAAACCAAATATTCAGCACCTTCAACGTCAATTTTAATTAATGATATTTTTTCATTTGGAGGAATGACATCATCAAGCCTTTCGAGTTTTACATTTATCAGTTCAATTTTTGCATCCTTTCTGTCATAGCTTCTTTGCTTGATTCCACTGTATGCAGGAGCATTCACAACATAATTAAAAGTGGTGTCACCTTTTGTTTCACTCAAAGCACAATTAAATAATCTTATGTTTGAATTCTTCGCGTATTTCTTTTTCAGTTTTTTAAAAAGATCGGGAATTGGCTCAAAGCCATAATGAAGACCTGATGGTGAATTTTTAATCATCAGATCAAGTATCTCACCTTTGTGACAACCGATGTCAATACAGTTACTTTTTTCAGCAAGAATTTTTTTCAGCACTAAAAATGTTTGTCTGTCGTATTGTTGGTTTTGTGTAATGTCAAGATGCAAAATCCATAAAATATTTTTGATTATTTTTTTAACAATATTTTTCATTTTTATTTTAATAATTCTTCAATTTTAACAACGACTTCATCAAATGAAATTCTTTTTATGCAAGGATTTTCAGGGTGAACACAATGAATTTGGTCGCATGGATTACATTCGAGCACATGATGAATGAATGTGGTTTTTTTTCCATAGGGATAAAATACTTCAGGTTCTCCAGGTCCAAATAATCCAAGGCTTGGAGTATCGCAAATACAAGCAATGCAAAGCGGTCCGCTTTCGTTTCCAATATATATTTTTGCTTTTGAAATTAATGCTGCCAATTCCAACAGGTCAAAAATTCCTGCTGTGGAAAAAGTCTTGAATGGAATATTTGATTGGATATTTTTTATCTCTTTTTTTTCTGATTCATCTCCAGCAAAAACTATTTCAAGCTTTTTTTTCTGATGGAGAAAGTTTGCAGTTTCAATGTATTTATCCCATTTGCGTAATTTTTTTCTTGATCCTGTATGCAGCACTGCAAACTGTTTGATATTGTTTTCCTTTAGAAAATTATCAGCTTTTGAAAATTCATTTTGGCCAATGTGAATTTTTGGCAAATCAGTTTTATTGTGTTCAGAAATAATTTTTTCAACAATTTGCAAATTTGTGATCACTTCATGAGGATGTTTGCCTTTTTTTTTATTTTGATACCTTACAGTCCCACGATCAAGTCGTACTTTCGGCATTATTTTCAAACTGTAAAAAATACTTTTCATACTTCCTCTAAGATCAATTATCAGATCATAATCATTTTTTAAATCTGAATAATCAGTAACAATTTTAGAGATATTCGGATCATTTTTAACCAGAGAAACTGTGTAGGATCTGCATAATAATGTAATTTCAGAATCAGGAAATTGTTTTTTCAGCATTTCAAAAACATGAAGTGAGTAGCACATATCACCTATTTCATCAAGTTTTATACAGAGGATTTTTTTGAACAAAATTTCACCCAGATCCTTATTGCCATTAATGATTTTACATGCAATCATGGAAACCGCGTAAACGATTTTTTCGGGTAATGTTTTAAGAAATAAACTCATGTTTGCAAATTTTTACAATGATAAAAACATTTATGTGTAATTTTATCCGCAAAAATGCACCGCAAAATTTTATCCAATCTTTTTATCCTGATTTCATTAAATCTTCTGATAAAACCATTTTGGATACTTGGAATTGACAGAACCGTTCAGAATTTAGTGGGGAATGAGCAGTATGGAATGTATGCAAATCTTTTTGCCATATCTGTAATATTCGGATTGCTGCTTGATTTCGGATTGAATAATTACAATTCGTCACAAATAGCAAAAAACAAAGAAAACCTTGATCAATCATTCAGCAACATCACAGGTTTTAAATTGATAGCAACAATTTTTTATTTTGTTTGCACACTTTCCTGCGGATATTTATACGGACTTAAAAGTAATGAATTATGGCTGCTATTTGTTTTGGGCATTAACCAGTCGCTTTCATTTTTTGTCTTGTTTTTCAGGAGTAATATTTCAGGATTGCAATATTTTAAAACAGATTCATTGCTTTCCATTTCCGACAGATTTCTGATGATCATTTTTATGGGTTATTTGATCTGGTTTTCTGGTGTGGTAATCAAGATTGAACATTTTGTTTATGCCCAAACAACTGCATACGCTTTAGCGGCAGCCATTAGTTTTTTAGTGTTGAAACCACATTTAAAAGTTATAAAAATATCTTTTTCAGGCGAGCAATTAATGTCAATTTTGAAACACACTTTTCCGTATGCACTATTGGGTTTGTTAATGATTTTATATACAAAAATGGATGTTGTGTTGTTGAAAAAAATAGTGAATGATACCGAGAATGGAATCTATGCTTCGGCAAATCGTTTGCTTGAAGCAAGCAACATGTTTGCGGCAATGGTTGCCTCAATGCTGCTTTCATTGTTTTCAAAAAATATTGCAAATAAAACAGAATTGCAAAGCATCATAAAAATCTCAACTTCAGTTTTACTTATTCCCGCAATTATGCTTGCCGTATTTTGTCACATTTATAAAAATGAAATTATGACAATGCTCTCAAAAAACAGTACACCTTATTCATCAGAAATTTTTGGTATTGTAATTTTAAGTTTCGTGCCCATGTGCCTGATGTATATTTTCGGGACACTTCTTACAGCAAACGGAAATCTTAAAATATTAAATATTACGGCAGCTTTTACTTTGTTGTTAAACCTTTTTTTGAATTCAATTTTAATAACTAAATACGGAGCCTGGGGTGCTGCAATTACGGCTGTTATCACACAAACATTTTTTGCAATTTGTAATATTGCATTCGCGAAAAGAATGACGAATTTAAAAATCACAGGAGGGATAATTCTGAAATATTTATTTTTTTCGGTTTTATATATTTTGATCACAAGTTATATTCATCAGTCCGGCATCAAAACAGTTACTTCTATCTTTATTTGCAGTGTATCAGGGTTTGCTTTAATGTTGGCTTTACGGATTGTAAATTTCGGCAGTATTTTAAAACTCTTACCCTAAAAACTAAAAATTGTAGTTATTTAGCGGCTTAATCAGTTATTTTGCCATTTATAAAAGCACACCAAACAAATGAGTAAGAAAAAGAATAATTATAGTTTTAGTTTTATTGAAATAATTGCATTTCTCATTAAATGGAGAAAGCAATTAATTATTGTAATAGTTGCATCCGCAATTTTATCCGCTATTTTTTCGGGACCTTATTTCATTCAACCACAGTATAAATCGGTGGCTATTTTTTATCCTGGAACTACCAATTCAATTGCTTCCAATTTATTTTATTCGATAAAAGATAAAGCAAAGGACCCGTTAAAATTTGGTGACGAAGAAGTGGACGAACAGTACCTTCAACTTCTTGAATCGAGTGAACTTAAACAAAAAGTTATGGACAGGTTTAAACTCATGGAACATTATAAGATTGATAGTGCAAGAAAAGATAAATTCACAGCACTTTATGTGAGGTACGATAAAAATGTAAAAATTCGCAGGACAAGTTATAACTCTATTGAAATTACAGTTTTTGACGAAGATCCTAAAATGGCGGCAGATATAGCAAACGGTATTTTGTATTTTATTGATGAAGTAAAAAAAGATATTCAGGGACGAATGGCAAAACAGATTTTTACAATAGTTGAAGAACAATTTAAAAATAAAATAGCTTATGTAGATACTTTAAAATCACATTTGCAAATGTTAGGAATGAATGGTGTGTATTTAGGAATCAAAGGTGTTTATGGCGCACCTCAAGTGAGAAAACCAGACGAATCATCATCTTCAAAAAGTAACATTAATGGAAACGGAGCAGAGTATTTTGCACTTGAAGAAGAATTGAATTATGAAGTAGAACAATTAAGCATTCTACGGTTAAAATATGATCAGGCGAAAGTAGATATTGAGGCAAAACTGAGTAACATTTTTGTTGTAAGTTATGCCGGAGTTTCAGAAGGGAAAGCTTATCCTATTCGTTGGATTATAGTTATTGTGTCTGTTCTTTCAGCTTTTGTCATGGCGTGTTTGTTAATTCTTTTTATTGAAAAATATCAGGAATTTAAAAGAAATATAATTGTCTGAAGTGATTATAAACGTTAGTAAACAGCGTTGGTTTTATTTCTTATGCAGTATTTTTTTTATCATCAATTTTACTGCAATTGCATTTGATTTTTACTGGGTAAGTATTGTCCCAATAATACTGTTTTTTTGTTTTCTCCTGTTATTTAAAGTTGATGTCATTATTTTGGCATTGGCATTTTTAGTTCCTTTATCTATAAGGTTTGATGATATTGGATTTGGCTTAGGTATTAATGTTCCTGACGAGCCACTTATTATCACTGTTGCAATAGTAGCAGTTTTCAAATTTTTTATTGATGAAGAATATGATTTCAAAGTATTCAGACATCCCATCACATTTGTTATCCTGTTTCATCTATTCTGGATTTTTATAACATCATGCTTCAGTGAATTTCCGGTTGTTTCGTTTAAATATTTTGTCTCAAGATTATGGTATGTAATAGTATTTTATTTTCTTGGAGTTATTTTATTCAAACATTTTAATAATATAAAAAAATATTTGTGGCTCTACATTATCTCACTAACCGTAGTGGTAGTAATTACTTTGTATAAACACAGCAAATACAATTTCTCGCTCTCAAAATCATACACCATTATTGAGCCTTTTTTTATTGATCATGGCATATATGCTGCAACAATTACTCTGTTTATGCCAATGCTTGTTTGTTTTGCTTTATTCAATAGAAAGATCGGCTTAAATTTTTTTGGATGGATGACTTCTCTAATTGTTTTAACAATATTTTCGTTTGGCATCTATTTTTCTTACACCCGTGCAGCATGGATAAGCATAGTTGTAGCGGCAGCTTTAGTCATTCCTTTAATACTTAGAATCAGGTTTAATATAATTTTATTGACCTTATTTAGTTTGAGTGTTTTGACCTATTCATTTCAAGACGAGATTGTTTACGCTTTTTCAAAAAACGAACAAAAATCAGCGGATGGATTTTTACAACATTTTCAATCGATCTCAAATATTAAAACTGACCCTTCAAACACAGAAAGGATAAACAGGTGGACTTCTGCAATTGCTATGTTTGAAGAAAAACCTGTTTTGGGTTTTGGACCAGGAGCGTTTTCATTTTGTTATGCACCGTATCAGCAGTTTAAATATAAAACAGTGATAAGTACAAATTTTGGTGATGGAGGCAATGCGCATAGCGAGTACTTGAATCCGCTTGCTGAAGCAGGCTTAATAGGACTTCTCAGTATTTTATTAATTATTTATTTCGTGTTGAATACAGGATTCAGATTATATTATTCTGCACGGAAAATAAAAATTCAAATATTCAGCATTGCAATTACTTTAGGAATTGTTACCTATTTTGTTCACGGAATTATGAATAATTATTTTGAATCGGATAAGATTGGTGCAGTGTTGTGGGCGTTCTTCGGAATGTTAACTGCAATGGATCTGTATCATGATAAACAGAAAAAAAATAAACTAATCATGCATGAGCTGCAATGAGCAGATCAATATCCTTGTGATAAATATTTAACCTGTTACCGATAT
>Ga0207056_1057_pt1 | contig 21457 bp, 17 predicted proteins | sample Alteio_BWMinCont_58_FD_153289 | JGI IMG/M metagenome (GOLD analysis project Ga0207056, IMG submission 153289) | Enriched cells from forest soil in Barre Woods Harvard Forest LTER site, Petersham, Massachusetts, United States -... | ecosystem: Environmental > Terrestrial > Soil > Temperate forest >... | reverse complement strand
ACTTTAAGGAAAGGATGCAAGATGAAATTATATGGCATAGTTGGTGCAGGAGGATTCGGTCGTGAAATTATTGCCTTTGCTTACAGGGCATTAAAAAAAAATTTCCCCATGATGCATTTTAAGCTTGTCTTTGTTGATGTTGAAAAACAAACGCCATCAATCAATCAATATCCTGTTTTTAGCATAGATGAATTTTTTTCTTTTCCTGCAACAGAATGGTTATTTAACGTGGCCATTGCTGACTTTAAAAACCGTAGAAAAATGGTTGCTATCATGCAGGAACGCGGTGCCGTCCCTTTTCAAATAAAAGCAGAAAGCATGGAAAATGTGGACCCAGACCATAATGACATTGGAGAGGGCGCTATTTTTTGTGGCTTTACTACTGTCACTGCCAATGCAAAAATTGGAAAATTTTTTCATGCCAATATTTATTCTTATATTGCACATGATTGTATCATTGGCGATTACGTCACATTTGCGCCCAGTGTCCATTGCAATGGTAATGTGATCATTGAAGACAATGTTTATGTTGGCACAAACGTGATTATCAGAGAAGGCAAGCCAAGCCAACCTATTGTCATAGGAGAAGGCGCCGTGTTAGGCATGGGTGCTGTGGTGACAAAAAATGTTTTGCCTCATCAAACAGTCGTCGGAAATCCTGCAAGATTATTAGAGAGAAAAGACAAAGTAAAAGCACCATAACAAATTAAAGTGAGATCAGAAATGAGTATTAAAACAGAGGGATGGCCTTTCCACGATGATGATGAAAGACAAGCTGTCAATGACGTCTTATTGTCTGGTTGTACTAATTATTGGACTGGCACACAATGCATAGCATTTGAAAAAGAGTTTGCCGCATATATTGGCACCAAACATGCCATTGCTTTGATGAATGGCACAGTAGCTTTAGAAGCAGCATTAGTTGCATTAAATATTGGGCCAGGAGATGAGGTGATTACCTCATGTCGCACATTTATAGCCTCTGCGAGTTGCATTGTCATGCGTGGTGCAAAACCAGTACTAGCAGATGTTGACTTAGAATCTCAAAATATTACTGCAGATACCATTGCAAGTTGCATCACAAATCGAACAAAAGCCATTATTGTGGTCCATCTTGCCGGATGGCCTGCGGACATGCCAGCTATTCTTGCTTTAGCAAAAAAACACCATCTCAAAATCATAGAAGATTGCGCACAAGCACATGGGGCAAGCATACAAAATCGTATGGTAGGATCTTGGGGTGATGTTGCCGCGTTTTCTTTCTGTCAAGATAAAATTATGACGACAGGCGGCGAAGGTGGCATGGTCACAACAAATGACAGTGCCATTTTTGAAAAAATCAGGTCCTATAAAGACCATGGCAAAAATTATCAAAAAATAAATCAAACCCCTGCTTCTTCCGGTTTTAAATGGGTGCATGATTTTTTTGGCACCAATTGGCGGATGACAGAAATACAGGCAGCCATTGGCCGTATCCAATTACGTAAATTATCTGACTGGTTGCAAACCAGAAATCGACATGCGAAAATTTTAAATGAGAGATTTCAATCCATACCGGGCTTACGCGTGACATTACCGCCTCCTCATATTTATCATGCGTATTATAAATACTACGTTTTTATTGAGCCTAACTTATTAAAGAAAGATTGGCACCGCAATAGAATTATTCAAGCATTACAAACGAATCATATCGCTTGCTACAGTGGCATTTGTAGTGAAATTTACCATGAAAATGCCTTTTTAGAGGTTTACCCGAATGCTTTAGAACGTAAAGCGAATGCGAGGGCCCTAGGAGAAACAAGCCTGATGTTTTTAGTCCATCCCACATTAAAAGAACATGATATTGTTGAAACCGGACAGGCATTAATTAATGTGATGTCATATGCAGCTGTTAGTGTGCATGCTTAAACTGATTTTATGTTTTATTATTTTTATACGGATATTGTTTTGTCATCATGCATTAGCAAATCCCGTCATGATTGCAGGTGATGTGATCATTGATAAAACAATCCATTATAACAATGTCACATTAGACATGAGGAATGCATCGTTTCATATTATTAATCATGCGACACTTCATATTGAAAACTGTAAGATAATAGGGACCATATCACCGCACCATCCACAATTAATCAAAGTTGGTGACGGCACTTTGCTACTCAATGACAATACATTTCAATTACAAAGTGAAGACATCATTGCTAATCCAATGATCTCAAGTTTATATCATGTCATTGAAATGGTTGATGGAAACATGCATATCATCAACAATACATTTACCATCAATACGGCTTATACGGTAGGTTTTATAACCACTAAGCATAACAACACAACAGGGTTGATCATTCGTTCAAATGCAATTACAAATTTCCATGGTGGCATCATGCTAATCAATTCTGATAATTTTAATATTATTAATAATACATTTTTAAAGATAAGTGATGGCAATATTTTTATTATCAATGGAAGAAATGGCAACATAGCAGATAACAATATATTTTTTTCTGGCAATAATAATATCGGAGATAGTATTGATATTGTCGATTCAACTGATATTAATATCATCAATAATTACGTCTTAGCAGGTTCATGCTATGCGATTGTTATCTTACGAGGACAAGACATACTGGTGATGTCTAATCATATTGTAAGTGGCATTACTTATGCCATTTTTATCAAATTATCATTGCCAGATATCAATAAGTTTATCGGGCCATATCAATTCAAATTGCAAAAAAACAAAAATATTAAAATATTAAAAAATTATTTTTCTCAAAACCGTTATGGTTTAACGGCATCTGATGTTGATGGTTTGACTGTGCAAAATAATATCTTTATCCAAAAATTTTCGAATGCTGAAACAAGAAAATTTTGGACTGATAATGATGTTCTTTTAAAAGATATTCATCATCTTGATTGGCAAAAAAACCGATACAAAGAAGCATATACACAAAATGATACTGATAACAGTTCGGCATCAAAATTTGTAGAATTTCCGATTTCAGGCGGTGTCGTTTTTTAAATAACTAAGAGGAAGAACTGTGTGTCTTAATTTAAACAACCCTCAAAGAACATTGGTTATTTTGATGGTACTCACTTTTCCAATGTCATGTTTTTCAGCTGTCATCTTGCATGGCAACCAAGACATTATGTCATCTATGGCTTATCATCATGCTACATTTGATCTCACTGATGGCAGGTTTACCATTAAACAAGGTGGCAGCTTGATTATCACGGATTCAATTATTGACATCACTATTTCAGCACATAATCCTTTCTTGGCCAATATACAAAATGGATCATTGGTGCTTAAAAATACTATCGTGAATATCAAAACATCAGGCATGTATCCCAATCCTGAAAAAAAAGCATTATACCAGTTAATCACCCAGCAAGGCGGTCAACTCAATGTACTCAATAATACATTTGATGTGACAGATGATTTTACAGTTGGTTTCATTCATGTGACTTGCTTAGCATCAAAAAGCAATATCAAAATCAATCATAATCGCATCAATCATTTTCATGGCGGCATTGATCTCGCCTTATGTGACGAGGTTGAAATAGACGATAATAATTTTACGGAAGTCAGCCTTGCTAATATTTCTTATTCAGGAAACCATAGTCAATTTATTGGTAACACATTTTATTTTCCAGGTAACTTAAGAACAGGTAATGCAATCAACATGGTGAAGGCAAATCACATCATGGTCAGCCATAATATCATTGCAAGTAGCGCTTCCTATGGCATGACCCTCATGGGAGTGAGTGACATTAGTATTGATAGTAATAAAATAACAGATGGTCAATCTTATGCAATTTTTATTAATAGCCCAAAATTCAAAGTCAAATTTAAACATGAAAAAATAACGAACGACAATATCAGTATTTCTAATAATTATTTTTCGCAAAATAAATATGGTGTCGCTGGCGATGACATTTTGCATTTGATCATCAATAATAATATTTTCATCCAAAAATTCAATGATGCAAGGACAAGACAAACCTTTACCGATAATCACTATTTATTGCCACATGTTTTTGAATTAACTTGGCATGATAATCTTTACAAAGAAGCTTTCACACAAGAAAATGATGGTGATAACACATCCGCTTTGACATTTATCGTTTTCCCGAAATACGGCGGGGTCCGTATTTAACCGCAGCAATTTCGACCCGGTTGAGTTATAATATTTCAGATAAATGTTTTGGTATTTATTTGCAGACATTACTGCTCCTGCGATCACAAAATACATCCCTGTATTTCATGGTCTGCAAATAAATACCAAAACATTTATCTGAAATACTATAACGACTGAGGAAGTGCTCATGTATCAATTGATTGGAATATGTTTTGTCATGTTATGTTATGCCAATTTACTCCATGCAAGCCCTCTTGCCCCTGTTTCTGGTTTTGCCCGTGACTTTATATCAGGCAAGCCTGTATCGCGTGCCACCATTACCATTTTAGAAACCAAGCAACAATTAACGACTGATCGTCATGGTCGTTTTGGTCCATTTTTATATCCAGTGGGCCAAGCCTTGACATTGGAATTTAAAAAATGGGGCTACAAAACCACCCAATCAGGTACTCTCATCAACCCAGCAGAAGGGTTGACCAAACCAAATACCAATATCACTTTTCAGATACCTTCTTTGTTTACTTTTTATCTATTCAAAATCATCATAGGCGAGCATTTTAAATCAGGAGATTGTCATGTTGTCACGACTGTCACTGCACCTCAAAAAACTTTGGATGACCTTGTTCAGGGAGAAGAAAACGCAACAATCAAAATCACACCACTCATCAATGAAAAACCATTTTATTTTGATATTTTCAAAAATGGGCCTTTGAAAAATAGAACGGACCCTTTCAATAAAACATTAACGGTCACAACACGTGATGGTGGCGTGGCATTTGTTAATGTTCCTGCCAGTGCTAATCCATACACCATAACAGCAACCAAAAAAGGGAAAACATTTACCAGTGCCAAATTTATTTGTCATCCAAATTCATTTATTAACATCAGCCCGCCGAATGGGCCTATGGTCATGGAATAATTTCAGACAAATATTTTGGGAAAAAGATTAGGTATTGATAACAGCCGAGTAAAGCGCGAGGAGCGACCGGAGGCCGACGAGCCATCGGCTGCTATCAATACCTAATCTTTTTCCCAAAATATTTGTCTGAAGATCTATATTTCAATGATTTGATTAAGCCGTAGTGATTGTTTCAATTTAAAAAAATCATGCCATGGGTCTTTTTTTAATTTCTCTAATCTTTTTAGCACTGTTTTAATATTAAATGTCGTATCTTTGGCATGGTTTGAGAGCTCGTCCCACGCAAGTGGCACGGCAACACTCGCATTTTCTCTTGCTCTGGTTGAATAAGCAGCAACCGCTGTTGCACCACGGACATTTCTTAAATAATCTATAAATATTTTTCCACCTCGTTTTGATTTTGACATTTGTGTGACATACTCATTTGGATATTGCGTTGCGATAAATGACACAAAAACATGGGTGAAGTTTTTTACTTCTGCCCAATGATATTCTGGCAAAATGGGTATCACAATATGTAGCCCTTTTCCTCCAGTTGATTTAACAAAACTTTTTAATTTAAACTCATTTAAGTGCATTCGAATACGTTTTGCCGTAAGCACCACTTGTTTCCATGTCACATCGGGGGCAGGATCAAGATCAATGGTAATCATATCTGGATATTCTAATTGTGAGACCTTACTGCCCCAAGGATGAATTTCTAACACACTCATTTGCACAAGGCCCATTAGCCCCGCTTGGTTTTTTATATAAATATAATCTTTTATTGCTGCTTTTTCTTTTATTTTAATACTGCATACATTTGTTGGCGTGCTTTTATTTGTCTTTTTTTGATAAAAACATTTTTTAACATTTAACGGACAACGAACCAATGTGATTGGACGGTCAGTAATGTATGGTAATATCCATTCAGAAACACTGAGATAATATTCTGCCACAGCTAATTTTGTGATATTTAATTCGGGATACAATATCTTGTTAGGATGTGTCAACTTCATCCTTAAGTGATCATGGATGGATTGCACCTCGGTTTCGATTTCTTTCGTAACTTTTTCCGCTGGTTTATCTTCCTTTAGCCCTTTAAAACTAGGTTGACGCAATAAGCCATCCTTTGTCCATTCGCTAAATTCTATTTCGGCAATCAATTTGGGTGTGGTCCAAACGGCATGTCTAAAACCAGGCGGTTTCGTGGTAAAAGGACAGTCAGTCACAATTATTTTTTGACAGGCATTAAAAATTGTCTTTAATGATTTCTCACTAAAGCCCGTACCTACATTGCCACAAAATTGTAACCGTCCTTTTGTATCATAATGGCCAAGATAAAGTGAACCAAAATACTGCCTCATGCCACTTGGTGGGGAATAACCACCAATCACAAATGCTTGCCGTTTGGTACATTTTATTTTTAACCAAGATGTCGTTCTTTTTTCTTCATAAGGCCCATCACATTTTTTAGAGACTATGCCCTCGAAACCCAATTGACAAGCATGTTTGAATATTTTAATGCCATTGCCGATGATGTGATCGTGATAAATTAAATCATGACACAAATGGTGCGCTAAAATATTTTTAAGTATTTTTTTTCGCTCTAACAGTGCAAGCGGCATTAAATGATATTGATCATAATAAAGTAAATCAAAAATATAATATTTAAAAGGGGCATCAGCCCCAATAGCATGTTGTAATAATTGAAAATTAGCTTTGTTGTTCTCATCAAGTAATACAATTTCCCCATCAAATATGATGTTTTTTATTGGCAACTTTTCTATTTCTTTTACTATGTTTTTAAATTGTTGTGTATAGTCTTGATGACGACGCGACAGTAATCGAATCATTTTCCCATTTTTATAAGCAATCATACGATAGCCATCTAGTTTAATTTCATGCAAGAAGTTGCCACCCTGAGGGGGCTTATCAACTAATGTCGCTAATTGTGGCTTAATTTTTTTGGGAAATGGACTTTTTTTTAATGTGAGTGTTATTTTAGTGTCATTCTTTTCTTCATGCATTTCTTTAATTTGTTCTAGGTTAGCCGAACTGAATACGCTATTTGGTTTCTTTTGAGTAATATCATACTCTCTGAATGGCTTTGCATATTTGTCTTTGCCTTTAATTAAAAACCATGATTTATCATCATCTTTCTTAAATCTGATTAAATGCCAAGTCCCTTTTAATTTCTCTGCTTGCAATATCAGTTTTAAATGCCCTTTTTTATAAGCAGCGTTTGGGTCATCGTCACCTGATATCCATTCGCCTTTGTCCCATAACATGACTGTGCCACCGCCATATTCTCCTTGTGGAATAATCCCCTCAAAATGACCATATTCAATTGGGTGATCTTCAACATGGACCGCTAATCTTTTCACGCTAGGATCAAGGCAGGGGCCCTTAGGCACGGCCCAACTTAATAACACACCATTTAATTCTATTCTAAAGTCATAATGGAGATGGCTCGCATCATGTTTTTGTATCACAAACAAGTGGTGAGAAGAATTTGCCACTTTGCCAATGGGTTCGTTTGTTTTTTTAAAATTTCTTTTTTTATGATACGCACGAAGCGTCATTCTTTTATCCTAATTGATAGTCTGATAGTGTGATTTATGTTTTTTTGCCCTATGGATTTTTGATAAGGATTTTTTATCTGTTTTTTGCAGGCTTTTTTTCAGTAAATCTATAAAATTAACCATATTAGTTGCTTTTTTGGCAGCACTACGAGCGTGCATTTTGATGGTTGGGAGGTGATGGATTTTCTTTTGTATCCATTTTTCTACCACTTCTTTATACTCATCTTTAAATTTTTCTGGTTTCCATTTTTTGGTCATGGATTGAATTAATTTTTTCGCAATACCAATTTCTGTATTGTTTACTTTATATTTTTTTAAGTCTTCTCTAGGGACATCAAAGTCTGATAATTTTCTAATTTCATCATGGTAATGCAGTAGATAAAGAACAAGTGCATCTTTAAAAGTCGACACTGCGGAAAGATATTCCTTTGTACTAATGATGACTTTTGCAATGCCTATTTTATTTGCACTTTTTAGTGCTTCTCGCAAAATAACATATCCTTTTTCGCCGTGTTTATCAGGGACCAAATAATAGGCATGTTCAATGTCAATAAAATCAATGTTCTTCTTATCGATAAATTCCTCAATCGCAATTGTCCTTGCATTTTGCCCAGCAACTTTTTTTAACTCATCGTCTCTTACCGGTAATAGGACATCTTTAGAATATTCATATCCTTTTCCAATATCTTCCCAAGACACTTCTTTTTCTGTTTCTGAGTCGAAACGTTTGTATTTAATTTTTGCACCAGATTTTTTATTGATTTGTTTGAAGGAGACACCGCTTGCAGGTTCTATCGAATTAAAAAGTAATATCGGAATATTGACCAAACCAAAGGATATATGCCCTTTCCAGTTAGACCTTGGCATGAACTCCTCCACGATGTTTAGTGTTATCCTCTTATTATAAAATATTTATGCCACTTAGTCTGAATAAATAATAAAATATTATTATTTATCAATAATATATTGAATAAACGTGTAAATGTTCGGTCACCCGATCACCTTTCGAGACTAGCAATTCTCGATGTAAGGTGGATTAGGCGCAGTCGTAATCCACCATGTCATAACTGCTGTTCAATAAGGCAATGGTTCCAAAGGCACAATGATCCAAAGTATCAGATAAATGAGAAAAGCAGCGCCGCCTGCAAAGAAAAATAAAACAAAGAGCAATCTCACCCATGTGGAGTCAATCCCGAAATATCGCCCTAAACCGCCACAAACCCCAGCTATCATCTTGTCTGCACGTGTCCGATATAATTTTTTAGAAATAGGCTGCGTCATAGTATTGTCCTAGTGTTAAATTTCTAAAGTGAGATTTTACAATAAATTATGATTCGGTATAATATAGAGCGTCAATCGTTTTTTAAATGGAGATCAAAATGAAAGGACCAGCCACACTTATTAGCGCCGCTTTACTTCTTTCTTTATCACTGTTCAATGTCGCAAATGCAAAGGCCCACCACCATAACCCAATGTGGATGTGTGAAACTAATGCAAGTAATGCAGACAATGATGCAGATAAAAAGAATGATATGTCAAAAAAAGGCATGTCTGCAAAAGATGCCTTTAATTATGCTTACAAACATTGTCATGACTGCACCAAAATTACTTGTACCCAAGAAAGTAAATAATCAACATTCCAACAGACGAACGTGCTGTCTCATCGACCATGTTCGTCGTTTATTTATTTTTGTCTAACCATGCCTCGTAAGAGCACAGCTTGCTAACTAATGTATGGTTGATTTCTTTTAAGAAGAGTGCTAATTGCTCTTGAATCAAAATATTTTGCAGCCCCTCGCGTAGATAAAGCTGTTGATACATGCCAACTAGAAATTTTTCGAACTTATTCAGTAAATTTGTTTGGTCATGTTCTGATAAGTGATTAAATAATCTAAATAATTCAGATTCTTGAAAACGCCTAAATTGCATCTGACATTCAATATTTGTTTTGTTAGGTAAGCCATGCCCTGTTATGACTTGGCCTTGAATGGGCACACTAGTCTTAACAGCTTGATAATCATCACGTAATGCGGAAAGTAAATATTTTGCTAAATGCTTTACTTTACCACTTTTAAAACTTAATGAAGATAATATGAGATCAATTTTTTCCTGGATGTATAACACATCATGTTCTCTTATCACTTGCATGGTCTGTTTTGCTGATAAGCCAAATTTATTTTTGAGTGCTTCGATAATATTATTTTTTTGCACCAGCCCAGTGTTAGCAGGAACAGCTGCCTTTTTGATTAGAAATTGTATGGACACCACTCGACGGTTTTGTTTTCGTAATTGCAGACTGATTTCTAATGGCGAATACTGATTGACCTCTTTCACTGCTTTATCTAACACACGTGATTTAAAATCACGAAATATTTTATATTTTCCAGCCTCAACCCCCATTAACTTTCTAAAGGTTTCTAAGGAAAACCAAGGCGTTTGCTGGATGTCCTGAAACCGATTGCAATTTTCATAAAGTGCTAAACCATAGGTTGATTGGAATTTTGCCTGCACAGACATATCCAAACGAGCATAGATATGAGGGCGGTATAGTAACCTTCTCATTTGCGTACTATATGAATACGTACAGATAGGCCCTACAATGGTTGCACCAGCAATAATCGCACTCGCATTCCAAACACCTTTCTCTTCCAGCCGTTCACCATCCACTAAATTCCACTCAAGGACAGTAGAAATGAGGTTAACCAGTGCCACTTTAATGCTTCTATGATCATTGCTTTCATAACCAATAATTTCACATAATTTAGAAATGTGGATGGTGTGCTCTTCTTTTTCTTGTAGTTCTTTATAAGCATTAAAAAGAAGAGCATTAGCAATCTTTCGTTGCAATAAGGACAATGCATTGCTTGAATGAATCACGGCGACATGCTTTTTCAATTCAGGCATTTTTTCTGGTTTTAATTCGCTTGTCGTAATGTTACTTGACATAAGCCATGTTCCACATAGAACAGTTGTTATTACCATCAATCAAACAGCGTTTCGGCGGCATTCAAAACAAATTAATAATTTTCCGTAACCTACATAAAAGTTCAGCGACTGAACTCGCCACCTATTATTTAGAGTAACCGTTGTAAGATGGCTGTACGCATAATTCTACTTTGTACCCCATCAATTTCAGGGTATTTTTTGCGGACTTCAATCACAGACCCATCTAATTGTATTTTTAATTGCCGATCAATTAATATGGACTCGAGTTTGTCAAAACCATGCATCACATCATTCACTTTCACCAAATCTGCAAAATTAGTAAGTTTAAATAATTGCTGCACAGCTTCTGCTACCCATCGGCTTTTCCCTTTTAAGTTATAACCATCATGGACAATTCTCTCATTTAAGTCCTTTCGTAGTCCCTCAGGTAAAACAAAACTAATTTTTACTTTGTTAGACATCGTGTTTCTCGCTAGGCATGTATTTTTTCTAAAGTTTTCAATAATTGTTTAAACGTTTCTGTCACTGAACGATGGTCAGTCCAATTGACTGTTGTATGAGAGGGCAAAGTGAGGGCCAATGCATTGTTGGATAAAATTGATTCAACAATCACTCTTGCCACCTGAATATTTTTAGTCACACCAAAATGAATAGCTGTTGTCTCGCGTCCTCTTCTTTCTATGGGCTTTATGGCAATCGGTTTCATATTAGCAAGATTTGCCATCGTTTTAAGTTGTTTGAGTGTGGCACCTTTTATACAAAGGTCTATCGCACGTTCTCTGATATCTTGTTTTTTAATGTCAGAGATCAATGCCGCTTTTTCCAAGTTTTTAATTTTATTTTCTGCAATCAGTGTCATCAATTCATGATCAGCCTGTAGCACCGATTTATAATTTGCAGCATGTGATTTGACACAGCCAATTAAGTGACTCAACTCAGTTGCTTTGATATGGTTTGGTTGAATGTGGTGGGATTTAGCATAGGCATTCACGATCATTTTGAGATTATTGATTCTTTCATGAAGTGTCAAGTCACTTCTTTCTATGTTTTCTATCCACTGGAGCAAACTGATTTTTAGCTCATCTGGTTTATCATCTAAAATTTTTGCTTGTATGTCAGATTTACCTGCCAAAATGGATGCCAGTGTTCTTCTCTCACCTGCAACCAGACGATATTTCTCGCCATATTTATAAACCACGATAGGGTTAATGATCCCTTGTGTTTTGATGGAATGGGCTAGGCTTTCTAGGGAGAGAATGTCATTTTGTTTACGTTCTTTGTCTTTATCACTGTCATCGATGCCATTTTGCACATCTTGTATGGTGATCATTAAATCGCGCGGGTTTGCAGGATCAGGTTCGATTTTTTTAATGGGGACCACATCAACTCGTAACTCACTCGAATAGTTTTTGGCTGACTCGATTGTTTCTTCTAAGCCTTGTGACAAAGCTTTACCAATTGAAAATACCTTTTTCTTAACCATGTAATACCTTCTCCATGATGTATTGACAAGCTGATTCATATTCCATACGGGCAATGTTATTTTTTGGCAATTCGAAAATACTTTTCGGGTTTGCTTCTTCCGTCAATATTTCGGTATAGACTGTTCTTTTCTTAATAGAAAAAGGCATTAAAAATTTACTGGTGTTTTCTTTGGATTTTAAATCGGCTAAAAATTCTTTATGAATTTTTACATCCCTGATCTGATTAGGTAATATACCAACCAATGTTATTTGATTATTTTTTGATCTGCTATAAGATTCTTGTTTCCAAAGTTGTAACATGCCATAGATGCCTTCAATAGAAAATTGTTCCATCTGTGCAGGAATAATAAGGTGCGTGGCTGCTTTTATTGCTGCAATGGTGAGAGGCCCCTTGGATGGTGGGGTATCGATAATAATGAGGTCGTAGTGGCTTTGTATGGCCCCTAGCGCTAGAAATTTTTTTAGTTGCAGATGGACTTTCTCTAATACTTCACTTTTAGTGACAATTTCAGCCTCTTGTAATTTCATAGAATGTGCTGGCAATAGTTCTAGATTAGAAATGACCGTGGGATAAGGGATGACTTCTTCGCCATAAAAAATATTGGCTATGCCGCTTCTCCCATTCCAATCTGTATCAACTTCTGGTTCATAGTCAGGATGTAGCGGTGGGATTTTTCCACCTTTGTAGGCTGGGTCATATTCCATTTTGGCATAGCGACCAGAAAAGTTTGCTTGTGGATCAAGATCAATCATTAAAGTTTTTAGATTGAGAACAAGAGCAGAATATTCAGCTAACATGATGGAGTTCGTTGTTTTACCTTCACCGCCTTTGTGCGTTGCATTGACGACGATTTTTGTCATGTCTCACGTCCTTATCCGAATCCGATGTTGCTTCTTGGTAAAAATCATAACACATGCTATCTCGACAGGTTAAATATTTTTTTCTTTGTCTTTTTCAAAAAATAAAAAAACTCACCAACTAAACTGTTTGTTATTGTTTAAGTATTGTTTAATTAGTTTGGACTTTGCAAGTATATGATTTTTTTGATTTTTTAGTGGTGAAGTGTGACATCTACAGGACTTCATGCGACATCTACAGGATAAAGTGTGACGTCTACAGGATCAAATGTGACGTCTACAGGATGTTTTTGCCTCGAAATGTGACATCTACAGGGCAAGTGTGACGGATGTGGGATGGCATGCAATCTATCAATTTATAAGCCAGTGGTGAGTTGTCCTAATTTATCAGTTAATTTTTGGTTTTCTGAATAATCAACTGGACAGTCAATTAAAACAATCTCATTGCTATTAAGCGCTTGATTTAGTGTGGGCAACAACTGATTGGCAGATTGTATGGAATGGCCTTTGATGCCGAAACTTTCTGCATATTTAACAAAGTCTGGATTGGTAAAGTTGACATAAGTAGAATGGCCAAAATCTAAATATTGTTTCCATCCAATTAAACCATAAGCATTGTCTCGCCAAATTAAAATCACGAAAGGAATTTTTTCACGTTTCGCAGTTTCAATTTCTTGTGAATTCATTAAGAAAGAGCCATCGCCCATGACTGCCATTACTTTTTTGTCAGGATGGACTAATTTTGCTGCCAAAGCACCAGGCAAAGAAAATGCCATGGTGGCCAAACTATTTGAAATGATACATGTATTTGATGCATAACAAGGATATAATCTTGCCATCCACATTTTGAGTGCGCCTGTATCACAAAGAACAATGTCTGTCCTGCCCATTGCTTTTCTTAAATCTGATACGATTCGTTGTGGCTTTAGAGGAAAAGCACCATCATTTTCATGGCTTTTTATTTCCTGTTCGAGAATTTCTCGGATGTGAATACTGTTGTTATCTATTTTTCTGATATGAATTTCTTTTAACAAAGCATTTAAGCTTGCTGAAATATCGCCTTGGATACCAACCGATAACATATAATTTTTATCTACCTCGGATGGTGTGCCATGGATATGGACAATACGTTTATCGCCTTGTGGGTTCCATGCCTCGGGACTATATTCAATTAAATCATAACCAACAGTAATGACGACATCTGCTTTATCGAAACCAAAATTAGTATAATCATGGCGCATAAACCCAATGGTACCAATAGCAGAAGGATGATCATCAGGTACCACACCTTTTGCCATAAAGGTGGTCGCAATAGGAATACCTGTTTTGCTGACAAATGCTTCTAATGCTTTTTCTGCATGATGTCGATACACCCCTGCACCAGCAAGAACAATGACATTTTTTCCTTGATTAATGATTTCGGAAGCTTTTTTAATTTGTTCAGGATTCGGCAAGGTGAGTTTGGGGAATTGTCGTAGCAATGGTTTGTCCGATATTTTTTGCTGCAAGATATCTTCAGGTATCACTAACGCAACAGCACCAGGACGTTCGCTTTCAGCTAATTTAAAGGCTTTTCTGACTAACTCAGTTGTTGTGACAGCCTGTGACAACATGACACTCCATTTGCTGACAGGTTCAAATAATTTGACTAAATCAATGATCTGATGTGATTCTTTCAACAAGCGATTGGTCCCGGCTTGTGCGGCTATCGCAATAAGCGGTGAACTATCTAAATTTGCATCAGCTGTCCCAAGCAATAAGTTGATCGCACCAGGCCCCAATGTGGCAAGACAAACCCCTGCTTTGCCTGTCAAGCGACCATAAATATCAGCCATAAAAGAAGCTGCTTGCTCGTGTCGCGTCAAAATGAATTTAATTTTTTTAGAATGAGACAGTGCTTCGATAAAATAAACATTTTCTTCGCCAGGCAAACCAAAAATGTATTCAACTTCTTCATTTTCTAAGCATCGCACTAACAGTTCGGCTATATTTCCTGTGTGAGGGCCCATAATTAATTCCTTAGGAAGTGCTTTATTTAATATAACATAATTATTCGATTGTAATATTATGACTTAAAAAATTTGAGAAATTAGTTTCGATAAAATAATTTAAAGTATTTTTCGGGAATTTACCCTGATTATTTCGTTTACCAATTTTTAATCCAGTCAATAATAAGATGGCTTCATCAACGGTCTCTATAGGATAAATAGCAAATTGATTTTTTTTAATTGCCATTAATACACGGTCATTTAGGATTAAATTTTTGACATTAATCGCAGGAATAATGACGCCTTGTTTATTAGTCATCCCTTTTGTCATGCAGACTTCAAAAAAGCCTTCGATTTTTTCATTGATACCACCAACTGCTTGCAGATGTCCGTATTGGTCTATTGAACCTGTGATAGCAAATGATTGATTAATGGGTACCATGGCCAAAGAAGAAAGCAAGGCACATAACTCACCGATTGATGCACTATCACCATCTGTCCATATGTAAATTTGCTCAAAAGAGATACTGGCAGAGATGGAGAGTTTAGGATGAAAATTGTAATGGCTTGTAAGAATGTTAGAAATAATTAATCCTGCTTTTGAGTGAATGGCCCCTGCTAATTTTATTTCACGCTGAATATCAATAAATCTGCTTTTGCCAAAATGGAGCTTTGTCCTTGCTGAGACACGTGTTGGGTGGCCATATGAAAATTTTCCCACTTTTCTGACGGACAAACAATTGACCTCTCCTATGGTATGGCCGTCGGTTTTGATAATAATAAAACCACGGTGTATGTCTGAAAGATAAAGTAATCTTGCTCTTGACATCCGATAGGCTTGTTCATGCAATGCTTTTTTAACATCTCGGTCTTTGACCATATGATGAGAAGACATTTTTGCCCAATAATTGGCTTCAATCATTAAGTCCTTAATCAAACTAATATAAGTGGACAGTCTTTCATTGTCTTCTGCCAATCGAGAACTATAGTTAATCATTTCTATGATGGCTTTGTTTTGGAAAGGCAATAGTTTTTTTTCTAAGATGATAGCGTGTATTAACTTAATATAGTTTTTAATATTGTATGCATTGCGTTCAACCTCATCATCAAAATCAACCACACTTTTAAATAATTTGACGAAGCCATTATCATCTTGACATAAGTCATAATAACATTGCCTGTCTCCAATTAAACAGACTTTTAATTTGAGTAAAATGGGCCCTGGGTCAAAAGAAACAGATTTTGATGCCTTGGTGTGGTTTTCAATGTCTTCAATATGCACTTCATGACTAAATAATGCTATTTTTAAAGCTTCCCATAATTTTTGATTGCCTGTAATTTTACGGGCATCCATGACAAGATATCCACCATTTGCACGTAAAAGAGAACCAGCGCGAATTAAAGTAAAATTAGTGGAGAGATGGTCTTGGTCAGAAATGTGCTCAATACGACAAATCAAATTTGAATAGGTTGGATTGCCTTCATAAATAATGGGTGCGCCCTTTGAATGTTTATTATCAATAAATAAATTGACCTTATATTTTGTGAGGCTGACATTTTCTAGAGAAAAATTATAAATATTCATTTTCACATCATATTGAATAAAATTATTGATGTGTTGCAACATATCTATTTGGACATTTGTTAAAAATTTTTGAATGGTTTTAAATTTGCTATATTTTTTCTTCAACTTGGAAATAACAGGGACAATAATTGACTTTAATAATCGAGTTTGTAGCATTTTTTCTTGTTTATTTTTAGCTTTGTATAAGAGATGTATTTTATCAGTTTTATGTTTCGCATAGTCCATGAAATTATTTTCTTTTTTATCATGAGCGTGATGGATTTTTTTTATTTGTCTCCTATAGGAAAGACTTTTTAACATGATTGTGATGCTATCTGTGATTTGGTCGACTAAATATTTCATGTCTTGTTGAAAAAGATAACCATACCCTGCAGGAAAAGAAACAGCGAGTGGCCTTTCTGGAAATTCAAAGTTATAAAGATAACACCAATCATTGGGTGTGTTTCTTTTTTTTGCATCGATTGCGAGTGCATTGCTGAGCAGTGCGCGTTTGCCAATACCGGGCGGCCCCATGACAAATAAATTATAGCCATCAAATGGGACCCTTAAGCCAAAATGCATGGCAGCAAGTGCACGTTTTTGTCCAACCACGTGAGGGGCCTTACGTGCGCTCACCTTATTTTTTTTCAAATGCCCAATATTTAATTTTTTTTTCAATTGTTTATACGATAAAGATTTCATTTTTTTTTGCCTAAATTCTCCTTGTCCTATTATTATAAGTCTAAATCTCATGCCATGGGTGATCACCACCCTAACATTATGTTTATCCAGCAATTCCCGCTGTCGGTGTGCCTTGATTATATTTATCTGAAGATCTATATTTTATCATTTTTTCATTAAAAGCGTGGTTGGGTGTTCCAGGGTTTCGAATGACATGTTGCGCGGGGGGAATAGCCCTGCTCGCATCGCGAAAACGTATTTTTGTAATTTTTTATTGTCTCTTGCGATAAGACGGATGTGTTGTGTTAATTGGTCTTGTTGCAATTGACAAGCATGATAGAAATCATGTGGTGTGAGTAAACATTCATGGTAGATGTCTTTTGGAATGTGAGCATAATATGTCATCAGTGAAAACAATAATTTTTGCTTGGCTTTAGGGGACAGCTTTTCATTCAAAACAATTAATTGTGCCACATTTTTATTGTCATGATTGAGTTGATTTAAAAGGTTCAACTGAGTGTTTTGACCATTTTTTTCCAGATATAACATTGGATGTTTATCACGACAATGAATAAATGCCAATATTTCTAGAAATAAGTCTTTAGTATCCTTGGTAATATTTTGTGCGACACTATGTAAAACATTGTTGCCATTTGCATCTTTTTTTGATAAGTCAATAGCAGTCACTTTTAAAATAAACAAAGACTTTTCTGGATCAAGATTTCTTAATTGCTGTTCTAAATTATCACTATCAAGAAAACAATAATGCTCATTTTTTAGATTAAATAATGACACAAGATATTGTAGCTTATCATTTTCGTTATTGTCTTTGTAATATTTCAAGCACGGTTTATTCAGGTCTAAATCAATATGATATTTGATGCAATAGTTAATGAGAACATCAATGACTTGGTAATCAAACATTTCTAAAGCACAAGCAAACATATTTTCAACATCATGTCGTCCGTTACCTTCTTCAAATAGTAAATATTTAACGGCCTCTGCTTGTTTTAAATAAATAGCATACAATAAAACATCTGGCAGATTGCTCAATTTGTCTGCAAACCACATAATCGCACCATCACGCAACATTGGGATGTCATTAAAATATTTTCGGACTAAATCTACCGAACCTGAAAGCAATAATAGGGATTTAACTGTTAAAATGTCTTTGAGTTTGACGCACTGCCAATGATGAGAAGCACCTTCCTCCAACTCAAAAAATAATCTTCTTCTGCCTTTTGTGATATCAAGTATCGTTTGAACGTCACTGGCATTCAAAATCGGTCCTGACAATAGGTCTTTTAATTCAGCCTCATCAATAGATGAGTTGATAAATTGAGCTAAGTGGTCAGCCAATTGATCATTTGTTTTTATCACATCTAAAAATATTGGTAAAAATAAGTCATCATGTTCTAAAATATATGCTATGTTTCTGCTTTCTTTTTTTGCAAATAAATACCAGCTTGGCATATACATTAATTTTTCCCATTCTAGTATGATGTCATGGACTTCTCCGGTAAAAGATTGATAACGGAAATTTATTTTAGGATTATGACAAAACGTGTTTTCAAGTTTAACTAATTCAATATCGCCAAGTGCTGGTATTTTTTGTGTTGGTGAAAACATTAATTGATAGTTAATGCGGTTTTTGATAATAAAATCTTCTATTTGTGTGGCAGTATCAGGCTTAACTTTTTTGATAAGGACATCACCAGGGTTGCCTCTAAGATGATATTGCTGGTGAAATTTCTGATAGAGACTGATGCCACCATGTTCAATGATTAAGTTTTTTAATTTTGTTTGGTTTTTAGCTGCATCAATTAAATCTAATGGCGTGATAAGTTGTTTTGATTCTGGCCAATAATCATTGCTACGTGGGTCTATTGCTATTGCATTCACATCAACATCGTAATCAATTAACAAAGTTGCCATGATTATTTTTGTGCGCTCATCTGTATCTGCAAGTGAGACTAAGTGAAGCGGTGATAACTCATATTTTGATGTGAGAAGATTGATATCACTGTCTACAAGAGATGCAAGGTGTCTTTTTAAATTTTCTATATTTGCGGAATGTATATCTTGATGGATTTGCTGATATAATATTTCAAGGTCCAACTTCCGTTCTTGCATTTTCATGTCCCTAGGATTTAAAAAAGTGAGCTAGTGTAATTCCGAGCAATGGAAAAAGCAAATAAAATATGGCTTTTCTCTTTAATTTTTATGATATAATAAAAAAAGGACTAATTATAAAATAAGAGGAGAGCGCTATGCGTTATATTTATCTTTTTCTGTTGACCTTCATTTTTACTACCAAGATCGTATTTGCTTATGAGATGTCATTAGAATCAAAACCATGTGGCATGATTGCTAAAGCTTGTCTAAAAGCTGGGTACGTTCACAGTGAAACCGATAAGAAATTTTGGATGGATTGCATGAAACCAGTCATCTTAGGCAAAACAGTCAAAGGGGTCACAGTTGATGAGGACACAGTCAAATCATGTCGTATGAATAAAATCAATATGCTGCAACAAGATTTAAAAGATTTTGAAGATGTAAAATAAAAATAATTTTTGAGGAAAAAGATTAGGTATTGATAACAGCCGATGGCCAGTCGGCCTCCGGCTTGTCTAGCGCTTTACTCGGCTTTATATCAATACCTAATCTTTTTCCCAAAACATTCATCTGAAGATCTATAGCAATATGCGGCAGGCCGATACTTAAGGTCTGCCTCTTTCTTTTCTTCACCCCTATTAGAAGATGGTGTGTTGAGAAAACTGTTTTCAATGTGTGATGAGGCCCTTAGGTCTTTTTGTGGATTTGATTCACTCGGTATTATTTTTTTTATATGAGTATTTAAGCTTTTGTGTATCGTCAATGTGTTTTGTGGTGTATCGTCACTTTCCTCAGGCTGTATTGCTAACGGCGCTTTCTTTTGCGAAGCGCGATGGGCCTTGATGGCATAATAAATCGAGAAAACAACACCAAACACCGTAGCTGCAATGCCTATTGCTGCTAAAGTTGATTTTCCTAGTAGAAAGACACACAAAGTTGCGGCAGTGCCCAGTGCATTTCCAATGGTTGAAATGAAACTTGCTTTCGCTTCATTTTTGAATAGTGTTTTTTTTTCAGGCACATCTTCCAAACAGGTGGCAATCGAATAAAATAAAGTTTTGCCAGCATGATAGATTGTTTTTAAAGCGCTGACCGCAGTAAATACAATTGGTGTGGCGAGAACAGAAATGGCGCTAGTAATAAATCCGCCTATGACAGCAATCAACAATGCAAGGGCTGTTATTGTTTCAACTGAAGCATTGGCAAGACTACTTCTTTCACGATCTAAGTAGTATTGTCTCCAGGCAAAAACGATCCCAATGCCTTTGATTAAGATTAAAAGTGGGAAAAAAATATATTGGCCAATTTTTGCCATGAAAGATTTCAGCGTCGGATGAAGATAAGCAGTGTAAATGAAAGATAAACTTAAATGTTCAGTAGATGCGGTGATGGCTGCATCGCGCTGGTTACGATATACGCGATGATTATTTTTCCTTTCATAATGGGTGATTTCAATAGGAAGTTCTTCTTGATTTCCACTATTCATACGCATCATCTCCATTTGCAATCCAACCTAGATCTTCAGATAAATATTTTGGGAAAAAATTGGTATATCATAATTGTGATATTTTAGATATCATTTTGCGACAACAAAACCAACAGTTGGTACCCACTGTCTATTACATGAGAGCTTGAAAATGAATAAAAAGCAAAATGATCAATTACCACTCTTACCATTTCTTATTGTTGGATGTGGTGTGGGATTTTTTTTAGCATTGCTTCACTTTTATAAAGTATCATCCAATGGGTGGTATAGCTTAATTGGTGCGTTTGGCATGATGTTCTTATTCAGCTATCGCCCGGAAAGGCCGTTACTAAAATTGTTCCTCACATCGGCATTGATGAGTATATTATTCAGTACCCCTTTTTCTGGGCCAGTAATTGGGAATTTGGATTTTCTTTTACTGTCAATGATCAGTGGGTATGCCATCAATAGTTTTCATATCGCTTATTATCAAGATGGTTACCCATTTCATTATGAGTCACTGTTCTACGCCGTCTGGGATACATTTGTTCAACTGATCATTTCATTGGTCTTTGTTGGGTTGTGTTGGCTGATATTGACGATTTGGCAATCGATGTTTCAATTAATTGGAATAGTATTATTTAGACAAGTATTTTCTAATGCTTGGTTTATTTATATCAGTACATCATTATTCACCAGCATTGGGTTATATATTGCATTTGATGCAAATA
>Ga0207056_1056_pt1 | contig 21717 bp, 8 predicted proteins | sample Alteio_BWMinCont_58_FD_153289 | JGI IMG/M metagenome (GOLD analysis project Ga0207056, IMG submission 153289) | Enriched cells from forest soil in Barre Woods Harvard Forest LTER site, Petersham, Massachusetts, United States -... | ecosystem: Environmental > Terrestrial > Soil > Temperate forest >... | reverse complement strand
GCTGAAATTTTTGGCTGTCTATTATTTAGCATGTGCTTTGCATGTGATTATTGTATTTTGCGGCATGATCAAATTCATGGCAAAGTTGAGTCCATGGCCATTTTTCCGTGGGATGGGTGATGCGATCATGGTGGCTTTGAAATGTTCGGGGTGCGCAATGCCGCAAAATAAAGCGACTTTCTTCCCCTTCAGATCAGGGCTTTTGGACATTTGTGAGGTGTGTAAAAAATTTGGAGTATTTCGAACAGCAACGAGCGGTGCTGTAATATATTTTTCCAAGACCTTTTGAACTTCTTTGAAGTGGATAGCATCGCGCACGCCATTCACAATGATCAAGTGTGCCCTTTTAAGCGAACTCACGCTGTCTCGCAATAAACCACGCGGCAAAAAGTAGCCATGACCAAATAGATCCGAAGTATGCATCACTACAACTTCAAAATCGCGCTCCAATCGACGATGCTGCATCCCATCGTCTAATAAGATTATCTTGGCACCTGCTTTTGCTGCCATCGAAGCCCCTTTACATCTATTCTTCCCTACAATCACATATGCTTTAGGAAGGGATCTAGAAAGCAAAACAGGCTCGTCGCCACAATGAGCAGCAGAAAATAACGGACCATTGCCTGCGCTCAAAAGCACAGGCATGTTGAGATGCTCCGCAGTTGAGCGATAGCCGCGCGAAAGGATCGCAAGAGGAATGCTAGCATAAAACTCCTTCGCAAGCATCTTTGTGACAGGTGTTTTACCGGTTCCGCCAGAGACAATATTTCCTATGCTAATCGTGACAGGAACAGGACTCGGATGTTGTCCCCGCCATTTATAATCATAAGCTAAGTTACGTCCTTTGATGCCAACACCATATGCCAGACTCAGCAGATATAAGAAGCGACGGATCAGCGATGGAAAAATGCCAGTGCGTTGTCCTTTGATAATCTCAAGAATAAATGCTTTCAAAATAGCAGTGCCTCAACTATCTCGATAATAATATGAATCGCTGCCATATGCGCCTCTTGAATCCTGTCCGAAGTCGAAAAACCCTCAATGATCAGCTCTAAATCGGCCACTCCCCTCAACTTGCCCCCACCCTTACCTAAAAACGCAATGGTGAAAAGTCCCTGTTCTTTAGCAACCTCAAACGCTTTGATAATATTCGGTGAATTCCCACTCGTCGTAAGAGCCACAAAGATATCATTTTGCTTGCCAAAAGCTTGGACTCCCCGAGCAAATACCCACTCGAATCCAAGGTCGTTAGCCGTACAAGTGATGTGTCCAGGATCTGAAAGCGCAATAACAGGAAGCGCCTGGCGAAAATGGCGAAAAAATCCGGTCAACTCTTCGGCAAAATGAGTGGCATCGCAAAGGCTTCCTCCATTGCCTGCAACAATGACTTTATTGCCCTGCTGAAAACAATTCGCGAGTTGGTGTGCTGCCGCTTCAATGAATACCAAGGACGCTGGAGATTGCAGTTGCTTAATTGCGTCTATGCTATTGGAAATTGCATCGATAACTTGCTGACGCAAAGGCACTTCTATTTTTTTAAAAATCTGTTTGTTCATGCGGACCATTGTTGATCATTTCAGCTTTTTCTATCAACCTAAAAACAACTATTGACTTTGGTACCGGCCCTCCGGGACGGCATGTTTGGGTGACGCCATCCCCAGGCTTCGCTTACCCCTCCGGGGAGCTTCAGCCTGGGCTATTACATGAACAGGCCCTCCGGGCTGTTTGCATGGTCTGTTATTTGCCATGCATATGCCGAATCGGTTCAGCAAGCAAAAGACATTGCAACCAGCCCGGAGGGTCTGTTTACGTGATAGCCTCTGTTATTTGCGATGCATATGCCGAATCGGTTCAGCAAGCAAAAGACATGCAACCAGCCCGGAGGGTCTGTTTACGTGATAGCCTCTGTTATTTGCCATGCATATGCCGAATCGGTTCAGCAAGCAAAAGACATTGCAACCAGCCCGGAGGGTCTGTTTACGTGATAGCCCAGGCTGAAGCTCCCCGGAGGGGTAAGCGAAGCCTGGGATAGCGTCACCCAAACACTCCGTCCCGGAGGGCCGGCACCAAAGTCAATAGCTGTTTTTATAGAATCAATGAGAAATAGCTGATTGGGAAAATAACAGCTTGATTGATAAAGCGTATCAGGCTACAATAACTGCAGTTATTTTTACTCTATTTTTCCAATAATTGACATCTGAGGTCACAATGGCGCAAGAGGTTATCTCTCAAGAGCTTAGACGTATTTTAAAAGAATCGCTGCAACAAAACAGCTCTCCTGAATTGATCAACACATACCTTTTCTACGTTGAAAAAAAATTCAACTTAAATCCCGTATTGTTTGTTAAAGAAAAGCGGATCTATCAAAGCGCAGAAGACGTGGTGAAGGCACAGGACCAAGCAGGCAAGTTATGGCATGAAACTGAAATTAAAATCGGTTTTTATGCCCCCATGATCGATGAACAGACGAAAAGGATCTACATCTGCCCTTTCAGTGGTAAAGTATTTGGAGACAACACCCACCCCAACCCCCAAGATGCCATCTACGATTGGGTTTCAAAATGCCCTGAAAATAACGAACGGATCGGCGGCCTCCGCGTGAAACGCTTTTTTGTTTCAGAAGATCCTGAAGTCATCAAAAGCTATATGCCAAAGTCAAAACCGAAGGAACCGATTACTAAAACAGTCTTTTCTTCTGTTTTAAGCGGCAAGCTTTTTAACAGCAAAGCGGGTGTTATTGAAGACTTCAAACGAAGCTATCTCAGACCGCTCACTTTGATAGAAGTTCAAAATCAAAATACCTATGAAATAGAATCCCACTTTCTCGAATTTATTCAAAAATATCTAGTCGAAGATAAAATCGCCTCATTTGTCGAAGCCCTCTCAGAATTTGATGAATTCACACCCTATGTGGAGCAGTGGCTTGAGTAACACATGAGTTACGAGTTCCTAACCCATTCTGCAGCAGAAACGATCGATGCTGGTACTGAAATCGCAAAAAAATTGGGACATCGAAATGTTATCTGCCTTTTTGGTGATTTAGGCGCCGGCAAAACAACCTTGATAAAAGGAATTCAAGCCTACTTTGCTCCGAATACAGCGGAAAAGAACCCAGCAAATAGCCCGACATTTGTCTACCTGAATATTTATGAAGGTCAGATCCCTATCTATCACTTCGACTTATATCGCTTGCGTGATGCAGATGAATTCCTAGGGATGGGATTCGATGAGTATCTGTTTATGGAAGGGGTCTGCTGCATTGAATGGTCTGAGCGAATCACTGCACTGATTCCCTCTGATTGTGTGCGAATCACCCTGACACACAGCGGAGGAGATACGCGCCGAATATTTGTAAGTTGCTAGTTTCATAGGGATGATGGTGCACAGGTTTGCCAAAAAATTAAACGCAAAGACGCAAAGATGCAAAGGCGCGAAGAGGGAAGAGATGAAGGAAATTCTTCCCATTCTCCTTCTTCCTTTTCTTCTTTGCGCCTTCGAGTCTTTGCGTTTAATTTTTTTGGCAATCCTGTGGCATTGCAAATCCCTATGCGACAAACAACATGAGTGATGATGAAAAAATATTTATTTGAAAAAGCCAAATTTATCAAGTCGGCAACACAGGCTAAAGATTATCCCATTCTGCGAAATCTTTCCGGGGATATCATGCCGGAAATTGCTGTAGCAGGCCGCTCAAATGTCGGGAAATCAAGCCTATTAAACAACCTGTTTCAAAGCCGCCATTTGGTGAAAACATCGACGACACCAGGCAAGACACAGGTGATCAATTTCTTTACTCTGAATCATGCCTTAGGATTCGTAGACCTCCCTGGCTATGGCTATGCTGCGGTGCCCATGTCAGTGCGCAAACAGTGGGGACCCATAGTGCAGGCCTATTTTGATGGGCGCGAGATGTTAAAGGCGGTGATCTTACTGATTGATGTCCGACGGATCCCCAATGAAGAAGATTTACAAATGTTGGAGTGGGTGCTTCATCATGGCAAAAAATTGATTTTGGTTATTACGAAAATCGATAAAGTCAATCAAAGTGAAAGAGCATTAAACACAAAGAAAATCTTGGAAGCTTTGAATATTGGAAATGAAAGCGTTATTCAATATTCGACGACAAAAGGGATCGGCCGTAAAAAGCTCGTCCAAATGCTTCAAGATATTTTAGGAGAATAGTCTTATGGGTAAAATGGATAAAGAGGTTTTTGTATGCCTCGACTGCGAAACAACAGGTCTGGATCCTGTACAAGACCGCGTTATTGAAGTAGCGGTAATCAAATTTACCCTAGGAGAGATCTTAGAAGAATTTGAAGTCTTGGTTAACCCAAATTGTCCCATCCCTGAAACATCAATTGCCATCCATCACATTACCCAAGAGATGGTCGAAGGAAAACCTGTCATTGAAGAAATGCTACCGAAAATTATCGATCTATTGGGCAGCCATATCGTCGTCGGCCATGGTGTCGGTTTTGACATACAGCTTCTTATCAACGCAGCACAACGGAGCAACATTCCGTGCGGGCTCTCTCAAAATAGAATTCTCGATACCTTGCGCATGGCTCGTCAGTATGGTGAAAGCCCTGTTAATTCCCTTGAGCAATTACGCCGGCATTTTAATATTCCCGCGGTTGGCGCACACCGAGCCATGGGGGATGTCATGGTCAATGTTGAGGTTTTTAAATGTTTGGCCCGGGATTATAATACGACGGAAGATCTTTTTGAGATGCTTTCAAGGCCGATATTGTTTAAAACAATGCCTTTAGGTAAGCATAAGGGACGTCAAATGAGCGAGGTTCCGCTTGAGTACTTGTTATGGGCAGGCAGAAAGGATTTTGATCAGGATTTGTTGTATTCGATACGAACCGAGATCAAGAAACGGAAGAAGGGGAATCTTTTCTCGCAAGCGACGAATCCCTTCCATAATTTGATGTGTTAGAGCGTCAAAGTTCGCGCATGGGACAGTTCTCGCATGACAGCATAACGTTAAACACAATACTTGTTGCGGAATGTGGCGCCCCTCCGGGGCGAGATGTTTGGTGAGGGTGTGACCCAGGCTTCGCTTGCCCCTCCGGGGCCGCGCTCAACCTGGGCTGAATTGTGACAGCCCTCCGGGCCGTGTGCAAGGTCTGTTGTGCCCACAAACGTCGTTGCACACGGCCCGGAGGGCTGTCACAATTCAGCCCAGGTTGAGCGCGGCCCCGGAGGGGCAAGCGAAGCCTGGGTCACACCCCCACCCACACATCTCGCCCCGGAGGGGCGCCACATCAATAAATGACTAAGAAGCGACTCTTCCTTATGCACAAATAGCCTCAAAGGCCTCAATCGTCTCAGGAGAACACTTCGTTGACAATTCCTGAAGAAATCTATTTCGAGCTTCACCACCGTCCTTGAAAAACTGGAAAATGACTTTATTCCATTCCTTAAGAACTCGTTTTTCACGCTCCGTAAAACTGGTACACCCCATGACCAATCGCGCAAGAGCACACTTACAAACTAATCCATCATCCCACCCACTAGAATCCAACATCTCTGAACTACCCGACATCGGCAACAATCCAACGGAAGACTCTTTCGGATGCTCTGCAGAATAATCTAACGAAAATACCGCATAATCAACTTTCATCATCTCTAATACTGAATAAGATAGTAGATGATGACAATCATTTTTACTGACTAAACAGATTTTGTACTCATATTCTATACCATTCGCTTTTTTGCTTCTAAACACAGCAAGTTTTGCAAAAGGCACTTTATGTAATGTTGGAGTATGCTTAATAAGCTTCGTGATTTCAGGTGTCATATAAATCTGACTCCCCAATGAAGCAGCAAAAGCATATGAACAACTTGAGAGCGTGTTTACTCTATCGCGATAATATAAATCAGAAAATTGAGGGGCTTCATACGTCTCAGGAGTTAGATGGACAGGAGGCGCATCCATTAGAGCCTGCTCAGTTTTAACCTGCACTTGCGTCAGCTGTTGCTGAAGCACTTGCGACGTCGCAATTGTCCCCTGATTGCCCATATTACCCATTTCCATAAACTTCGGAAGATGCTTCTGCATCTCAGCTTCAGAGTCAATAAATTCCTTTTTAGCTCTTTCAATCTCTTCAATTAATAGATCAATCTCCCCTTCAGCCTCCTCAAGTCGCTTGTTGTAATGCGTGAGATTTATTTCGGCAAAAGGTGAATGAGCCCCGCTTGAAGAAGATGAAGATCCTGATGACGATATAGACGGCGATGAAGATAACGAAGATAGCGATGAGCTTGAATTTGAAAGTGAGCCTGAACTCGAAAGTCCCTTTGCGCCTAATCCCATGACGGCTCCTATTCCGCGCTCTTCGGCAATCTTTTTCTTAATGCTCATTAATTCTTTTATTTCTGAATCATACATATCCTCAAGCAACTTAATGGTGTCCTCGTATGACGTCGGCAGGGAATGTAGATCAAAGTCGATATCTTTGGATTGGATCATTCTGTCGCGGATCTCTTTTATTCCAAACAATGTTGCATTGGCAAGGGCATCACACATCATTCTCGAAGTTGGTGAAAGCCCTGCAGCACCTTCAGGCTTGCTTGCATCCCAATATTCCTTTGTATGACGGACTGGATCATCCTTAAATAACACTTTGCGGCGCAATCCTGTAAAGGCAGTTCCTCTCACCCTGACAACAGCAGCTTTATAATTGTAAATGGCCTGTTCTTGCAAGGTTCTCTTCTTAATATCATTGATCACATGCGCTGGGGTAATGATTCCCCCTTCAGGCTTTTGCTGCAACCTTATTCGCTTTGCCACAGAAGCAAGAATCCACAATTGCAGAGTATGTCCTGTCCCAAGAAGGCGAGCTCTAAAAGCAGCTTGCGAGGCTGAAGCATGAACTGTTGTTGGTCCTGGAATTAAAATCACTTTGCCAGGCGGCATCTTGAAATCGACTCCACGGGTATCTGCGGGATCAAAATAGAAAAGACACTGTTTGCGATCTAATCGGCTTGGATCAAATGGCACCGGAGCTGTGGCATCAAGACCAGGCATCCACATGTATTCTTTTTTGTGCAGAGGATGAATGAAGATAAACAGTCTGTGAGCGCCATGTGGGGAATTACGGAGCTGTTTAATGATCTCGACAGTATCCATTCCTTTCAATGCAAGCCCTTCATTTATGATCGCTTTCGTACTAGTGTCAGCAAGAATGCCTTGCATTTCTAGAATGGCATGATCGTCATCGATTTCTAAAACAGGGTGTTTACCCATGATGCATCTGAGATATGTTTCAGATTCAACTTTACGGGTGCTATCTGCTCTGAATTTCATTGCAAACTCAGCAGGCAAGCTCGCAGGATTCATCGTCCCTGAAGCCACCCCACAAGCGGCACCTCGAATGACATCGTGCACGTTCATGGTGATCTGTTCACTTGCAACTGTAATCAAACCCGCATCCATGACGAAGGTTTCGCAAATCATCCAACGCAAATCATATTGCTTAGGTTCTTTCAAGAATTTTACCAATTCCGCCACTTCAGTGACGCCACCCGCACGCTCGATCAATTTCTTGTATTGCGTCGGTTGAGAGAATGGCATTTTACGGATACAACTTTCGAGGAATTCGTCAGATGGTCCTACGGCTGCATAATGAAGATAGTGGTTTATGGTAAGCTCTACTTCATCACCAAATTGGGTACGCTCTAGCTCTCGCTTTTGCCTGCGAGGATTCACAACACAGCCATTGCTACTGTCTAAGCCAGAATCGATTCCTGGATTATATCCAAACGTACTTTCAAGTGTGTTTGAAAGGATTAATTTGATTGCAGAAATGAAATCTCTTTCTCGCCCCGTCGTAGGAAGACCTGCCGGAGCTCTCAGGGCCTCTAACTTCCCCGCTTCTTCGGCAGTGGCTTTTGCATATTTTTCTGGGGGCTTGGTCGCATAGCCAACCCATGCTTCAAGGCTTACACCAGCCAGGAGCGGGACCTCTTTATGAATAATTTTTGCAACGATCTTTAAGACAGAATCCACTTCTGATTTGGTCAAAGCAGAGGTTGTTCCCGCTAGCATGGATGTGCGCAATGCACGCATTTGGGCAATTTCTTCAGTTGTTAACTTAACAAACGATTCACTCCTCCCTTTGGATTCCCCTTCACCACCCCGCTTGGAATCCCCTTCAAATTCTGGTGTTAAATCAGGATCCCACTTTTCATGGTCGACAATTGCATGCATAACACTTTGTACCGCAGATCGGACACTCGAATTGAGCCCCCTCATGCTACCAGGAAGAGCCATATTGATTTCTCGTCGCACATCAAAGATTTCATCCCCTTCATCGGCAAAGCATTGTGTTGTAAATCCAAACTGTTTTAAGTTTTCTTCACCATTTTTACCTCTATAATCTAACAAGGAATTGATTCTAGTGAGCCACATGATCTGCTGCTGCATTTTGAAAATTCTAACTTGCAGATCGGCTATTTGGGTTGGATCAAGTTCAATATCCGGTCCTTTGGAGGTGCCCAAAAGAGTACTGGCAACAGCTTTCATTTGTGAAAAGGAGGGATTTATGGCCTTAGACAATTGCTCCATCAGAAGTGTCAGTTTCAATTCTATTGAAGCTTTTGTATCAATTGTGGTAACGAGATAGCTTCCCTCATCTTTTGCTGTAAGAAACTTGTCATACAATTCAGCTAAATCTGCAGGGCTATCGGGACTATTGACATCAAAATGGAGCGGGATGGCGGCTTGACCATAATTTTCACGTCCAGAGCGATTTAATGAACCTCTATTCATCTCAAACAATGAAGGTATTACAATAGCTACAAATAGCTTATTTTTTTCAGAAATCAACAATCCAAGAAGAGGCATAATCGTCGCTGTTTTGCCCAATCCCATGCGCATCTGAGCAAGTCGTGAAGGATCTGGATAGCACTCTTCAATCATTGCAGTCTGTTCATCTCTAAGGATAATGCCAGAGCGATATTCGGTTGTCAGATATTTGCGTGTAATGTGGGGATCTCTTTGCTGTGATGAGCCTTTTCTCAAGTATCGATCTCTCTTGCTTCCCGCTTGAAGCAAGATATGGACCTCATTAGCAAGATAATGATATTCCTTTGTAATTTGTGAGCGAACAACAGTATCCCTTTCTTTCGCGTAAAGATCTTCAAGGGATTTCAATTGGGGTACTGCATTAAGTGCTTTCTGATTCTGCTGCAGCTCTGTAGCCGCCAGCAAGAATTGGGTGACTCTCAAACAGATTGCAGGGTCTTCAATTCCACCCACTTTGAGCTGCCCAAAATGATATAAATCCAACACTTTCTCAACGATGGCAGCGTCGCCAAAAAGATCTCGGTGAGCTGACATTTTTTTGAGACAATCTGGAGCACCAGCACTCGCAGCCCATACAAGAATGGCTCTTCTGTCTTCAGACACTTCTTCTTCAAGGGCTTTTGTACGGGTTTGAATGTGGTCAGAGAGCCGACCTACGCGGTTGGAAGCAATTGTTCTAGCCTTTTCCATATCTTTTTTGAGCACTTCCGCAGCAGCAGTCATCCCTTTTGCTAACTCTTCATTCTCATATCTTTCCATCGCCCCTTGTTCGGTTGCTGTAAACACTTTATTGAAATCAGCAACACCTTCAGAAATTGTTCTGAGCTGCGCAGTGCCGCTTTTTAGTGTTTGGAAAAATTGGGAAAATTCCGTACTGTTTGCCACAATCGGCATTACAACTGCCGCATAGCCAGCTGGTGTTCCTGCTGTCGCCTCAGCAGCGTCTCCTTTGGCCTTTAATCTGCGTTCCTTCTGTTCAATTCTTCTCATGATCGACTGAAGACGTGAGGTTTCAAGAAAATCAGCTCCGTTTTCTTTCAACATTAGTATGATTTCTTTGCTACTTCTCTCTCTATAAGCCTTTTGCAGCCTCACATCATCAAACTTAAAGATTTTCGATCCCGATTTGCTCATGCTCAATTGTGTTTCGGGTGAAATGAGCCCTAACTTGGCTGCGCTACTTAACTTCTCCATCATCACAGCCTCAAAATTATACGCCGGTTGTGTGCGTATTAATGTTTGCTCTGCACTTCTGAGTTCGACTCCTTCACGAATAGGTCTCGATGCTGCCTTAAGTGAAAGTTGACTAAATTTTGGACTTGCTACGCTTTCTGTCTTTGACGCCGGGATCACTTTTGTCGTTTTTGGAATTACAGATATCATCTGTTGCAAATATGTTATTCCCTTTGCAATGCTACTTTCAGCTTCTGGCATGCGTCTGGCCTTAATGTAGATGCTTAGAAGTCCACAGGCCACGCGGCAGCAACCTCCCTCCGGAGGCATTACACTTGCCGGCAGAGATTTTTTTGTAGAATATAAGGCTTGCATTGCCACCGGATCACGCCAGATAGGAGATGATTCCTTTGTAATAAAAATTATTTTATCCCCTTCTTTCTCAGCATTCTCCTTCAGATTTTTTCGCGATAACCCCATCAATAGGTCTCGAGCCATTAGGCACACTGCCTCTATGGTGACTTTCTCCTTTTCCGTTCCAAGAAGAGCCTGCTGTGGAGCAACTAGAAGATGACTTAAATTATCTGGAGTCAGCCCTTCTTTCTCAATCTGCTTGCAGTAATGCCAAAAGTATTTTAATACGTTTTCTTGACTCAATTTGGTAATGGCTCGAAGATCTTCCAGTGGAGCTTTGCTCGGATCCTCCATGAAAATAAGCAACATCCCCTTAAATGCTTCCATAACCGCCCAAGAAGAAGGCTCACTAAACATCAGGGGATTCGGAACTGTGACGACGTCTTCTTTGGGAAATAGATCGCGCATATGCTCTTCCAAAGCAGCGGTTCTCAACTCTTCAAATACTTGCTCTTCTTCAATGGACAAAACGAGCTCTTCATGCATGAATAATGCGGGATTGCTCCGACGCATCGACTTCAGCCTATCTTGATACTGGCAATGTAATGCACAGACTCTGTAAGCACGATCCAAAAACAGATCAGCCTTTGAGCTGGTATATGCAGCCTCTTTTGTTTGCTGACGGAGTATTGTGGAAATGGCTAACTCTGCCTTCAATTGAAAGGCAATCTGTTGAATGCTCTTCGGCGCCTGCCTGCTCAACGCAGCAGCAATCCGATCGAAATGAAACCGATCTTTTTCATCTGTAATGATCGCCTTTTTCGATTCCTCAAGGTAATGATGAGCCCTTCTTAAATCCCCTTTGCCTCTAAATAGATATGATAGATACAAAAATCCGGCTGCCGAGGATTTGATTTTCCCATCAGCTGTGATTTGAACATGAAGATAAGAGGAATGGGTCTCTGTTTGACTGTTGAGATGGGGCTGAATGATGAAATGCACTTCCTTGCCCGATTCCACAGCGACGGCTCGGCTGCCGATGAAATCACCCATCGCCGCAGCAAATTCTCTGGCAGTGGCGTTTGTCGTTTCAGAAACATCTTGCAGCCATTTAGAGCCTTTATGTTTGCCTTCAGAAACTTTCCATATACCTTCAGAATTTTTGGAAAAGGCTAATGCTTGACCCAATACTCGAATTTCAGTCGGAGAACTCGATGAGGAGTCCCTCAAAACCAAAAGCTGATCAGCCGGCACAAAAGGAAGGCATCTTCGATATTTTCCGTCCGAATCGGGGCAAACTACCAATGTCCTTCCAGTATCAGGATCAACTTGCGACATTTTTTCAACTTTCCACGAACGGCTGATCTTTACTCTGAATACATCTTCTGAGCCCTGTAAGGGCGTCTCAATGAATGCAAAAGCCTCACGCCCATTTAGACTTTTCCATACTCCATGTTGAGCTAGGAATTGTCCCAAACCTGTGGTGCATTTAGAACTGATTTGGTGTAAACGATACCAGCCATCTCCAGGAACGGCAGGAATGGACATTTTTCGATCAATCGTTAATTCCCCTGTCTCACTATTGTAAATAATCCTGAATACCTTCCGGTTCACTGTAAATTGGTAAATACTCTCAGCAGAAGCCTCCCCAGAAGAACAATTCGCTTCAATCTGTGCATTTCCGAAAAGCCTAACAAATGTGGGATGCTTGGAAACTTCTTCTGGAATAAGTGCAAGAGGCCCAACACCTCCCCCTACACCTGTCATTTTCCCAGTTCCAACATCGAGCTGAATCCCTTTAAGGCTAAATTTTAAAGATCCTTCTGATCTCCATAGCCCTGCAGGTGGAAGCCTTCCATTTGTACATTTACCGTATACTTGATTCAGAACATCTTGCATCCCATCCGGAGCCATCTTCTCCACTAATTCAGGCAAAAAAGTGTAGTTCATCCATTCAGTCGCAGATCTTTGAAGTAAAGGAAGGGCCGTTTGACTGCGAACATTTTGTAAAATCGCGTACCCATATAGAATTTCGGCAATCTCCTCTTTTGAGATAGTATGGATTGTTTCTAAGGAGTGGCGGTATCTATGATAAAAACTATCTAAAATGAAGGTCATCAAATACTTCTGAGGCTGATTTCGATCTTGAACGACATTCAAAAGTGCTCTATAACCTTCCTTAACTCCATCTTTGAACTTGTATACTGTCTCATATGTAGGCATCACTCGAATCAAGTTGCGAAGAAAATCATAGGGGATGCCACTATCGCTGCTATCTTTTACTTCTTTTTCACTCTTTTCGTCCTTCTCTTTTTTCTCTTTTTCTTCTACGGGTAAGTTGGTTTTTTGCAAGCCCAGAAGCTCCTGAGAATGGCGCGACAACCGATCTCCGATATGCATTAAAAATGCCGCAGTCTTATAATTGTTTGTCGCCAGCGCAGTCTCAATCCGCTCCTTGATTATTCTCGCACGAGCAATGAAGAAATTGGGATTTTCTTTTAGCTGCTTTTGAATATCTAAAGTCTTAAAGAGTGCCATCTCAAGCACGCATTGATACTCTTCATTCTCCAAGAGGTCTGTCCGCTGACAAATTAAATCCAAAGCTTCGCAAGAGGAGTAATATATATTCTTAGTTCCCCATATTTGTTGAGAACTTACAACCCCTTGAAGAATGTGTTCTACTCGTTTTGAATGCAAGGAAGATAAAGGATACATCTCTCCTACAGGTCGCTTCCGATCCCGCAATACCCTTTGCAAAATACTTACTTCTGTTTGCTCCACCACATCTTTATCAGGCTCAAACGCTGGATTTTTTGTTGCCACCGTCAAATGAACAAACTCTGGAGAAACTTTACCAACGACAGGTTGACCGTAATTTTTAAATACGATTTTCCGATTAGGCTTTAGGGCAAAAGTTTCCATAATATGCTCTGATCTCATATACCAGAGACCATTTTGCGCTTCAGAATCTTCTACTGGCGTTGTAGAAACAACATTGATAAATCCATAAGTATCTCCTAATCCCTGGCTTGATATACCATGATGGACAACAGAACTACTGAAGTCTAACCTGCCCATTTTGTTTAAAATCTGCTGAGCTTCAGTATCAAAATCATCAAAAATTGACTTTGTAGCCGTATCCCCTTCCATGTTATACTTGGCTTCTTTTTGCTCTATAGCAACCGATGTGGAAAACATCCCTGCAACGGTTGTTGAAGTTTGTTTGATCAAAGTAGGATCGCTTTCTAACAAGATTTGTGTCATGATCATATGACGTCGAATATCGATTACAGTTGAGGGGAGAATAGGAAGAACCTCTGCAGTCGTGTTTGCACTTTCCTCTTCAGATCCCTCCCTTCTGCTTATTTGTGGAAAATAGTGCTCCATTAATGCATTGGCGTGAATGTGTGATGCTTTTCGATAGTCAGGTTTCTCATAGGTTGTTCCTCCATAAGCCACTCTGACTGCATCTAACTGGTAGAAATATCCCGTTGCGCTACTGTGTGTATATGCACCATGACCTTCAAGAATTGTCGTTATCACTTTTCCAGTTCCAGAATAACGATCCCCAGTTCCGGAATAACGATCCTTTGATTTAACAGACTCAAAATACGTCAGTAGCTGCCCAATCTCTGCTTCAACTTCTGGTTCTACAGAGGGCAAATGGCGCGCATAAAGCAGATGCTTCTCAACCTGATCCACATCAGTTAGCGTTTGAGTAAACATATAATCTAAGGCGTCTTCATATGGAATCTTAAGCCTTACTAAAAGCGACATATCTATTGTTATACTTCCAGCAGCCTCTTCCTTTGCAAATATTGGATCTGACTTCCTTAAAGCACTTATTCTTTCACGTATATTGTCTAAGACTAAGTCCTTCTTTCTGCAGCCAATTTTGTTAAGAATAGCTCTGCCTTTAAACAACTGTACCCTTTGCTGAGGCCACATGTACTTCTCACGAATCTTTAATTTCGCTTCCCATAAACATTGGGTGACTGCAGTAATCTTTTTTCCCCAATTATCCAGATACTTCTTCGTCGCTACACTGTCACCTAAATCGATGTCCCAAAAGCTCTTTTGTGTACTCGATGGGATCGGCAATAAACCCAAAACTTTTGTGGCCATGACTTGTGCCTGAGACCAATCTCCCCGCTTAGCTAACTCTTCAACAGCCTTAGATAGGTTCTCAAAATGGGTTTCCGCTTTTAATAAATCAGCTTTTGGATCTGGATTTCCAACTTCTGTAGAGGCATGAACAGCTTTCGCCAAACCAGCAAAATCAGCTTTATGCTTATGCATGAAGTCAGGTTCGTGAACAGTAGCTGCTCGTAATATCTCTCGTGTGGTTGGTGGTTTAACAACTCTTATGTCTTGTCCATTTGAGGCTGATCTTTCGAGATCTGCGCGCAATGCAATAACTGTTGCAGTATTGTCTACAGCGCGATTTTGTCTTGAAAAACTCTCGATCTGTTCCATTTTCTCGTTGATGACAGTAAATAATCGATCCCGCTCAGCCAATAGCTTAAAACTATCCTCAGAACCAAACGCTTTATTGACAATCTTCTTGAACTTCATGAGCTCCGCTCGTATGAGCGGAAGACTTTCTCGCCTTTCATTAGGCGATAATTTGTCAAGATTCCGAAGAAATGTATCAAGATGAAGAGAAATGACCTCAAGAGAAAGGATCATTTTCTCCGATTGAGGCACCTCTGTAAACTGATGACGTATCCAGTAGTCCAAAAAGTCCCACGAATCTTGCTTAGGACTTACGGTAGGTTGTGATGAATCTGTTTTTGTAGCCTCAGCCTGTAAAACGCCTCCACAATGAGCAATCAGGCTATTAAATAGATCTGCAGGGTCTTCTCGTGGCACCACAGAGTTAATACTGGGAAGAGGGGATTTGTTAGCATGTCTTCGGAATCTATCCAATGATTCTAATTGTGATCTTTCTTTTGCAGCTAATGGAGCCGCGGCGGATGGTTGCTGCATCAACCATGTTTTTTCCAAAAACTTTGCAAGGTGAGAAGTATCAGCAAATGTGTAGTAGAGTCGCTCATCGGTAGTTTGATTTTCTTGTGCTTTTGGATCACTCGAGAGCTTCTCTAAACATAACTCCCCTTTCGAACCGCGAAAGAAGGAAAGGAGCATTGGATAAAACTCGTTTCCTCTGTAATAGCCAGAAGGAAGAGTGATTGATGAAGTTTTTTCAATATGTTGTGCAAATTCTGTCGATATTGTTCGAATTCCATTGTAATTTCTTGTTTGGAGACAGTCAGCTACTCTTTTTGTTGTGATTAGCCCCGTTGTCATGCAATTAAGCAGCTCCTGTTCTCTAGGGGGAAGAGGGCTCGAGATTGAGCACGCTGCGCTTTTCCTGGTTAGTAGCTGTACACACTCCTCCATAGCAGCGCATATTCCGTCCATGGAATGGGAATGACTTTGCTTCCAAAGGTCGAAATCGGCACGGTTTTCTTGATTTATGAGTGTTTCCTGCTGTTTTACGGTGCGATATAAGGCAAGTATCGGAGCAATTAGCAAGATCCAAACAAGGTTGATGGCAGGGATATAGATAGGCCATCGGGTGATGATATTTGAAAGATGACGCTGTATTCCTCCCTGAGCTTTAGGAAACGTTCTGGCGGCAAGCTGGGTAATAGGCTTGATAGTTAGCGAATGGGAGATTGGAGGGGGATCTGAAGCAGCTGGAATAGGGGAAGGGATAAAAAGGGGAGGGATAGAAACAGGTACAAAACGATTGCCAATTTGATAGCCTGTTTTGTCTTCGTGTTTTTTGATGGTAATCGAATGGAATTTCTCGGTTTTCTCTGAGGAAAGGGCAAATTGAAGGATATTATGTAGCTCGGCTTCATCCTTTAGAGCGGCAGAATCGTCGATATGAGTGATAATTCGGCGGGAAACTTTATGGGCAGCATCAAATTTGTCGGAGGATTCGATGAGGGTAGCTAGATATTGTTGAGAAATCAACGACATTTGTTATCTTTAGTTCTAATTTGTTAATTTAAACTGCATGTAATAGTCTTATTTTACACTAAATTTAATTTTAATACTATTTAAATTAACTAAATTAACTAGGAATAAACAATTAGGTAGGAAAGGGAACGTCGTGCGGGGACGGATTGCAGAAGCGTCCCCGCGCGCTTAGTCCTTGCAATGAAGAACCAGTCCGAGGCTGTGAAAAAATCGATAAGCCTTTGTGCCGGCCCTCCGGGGCGGTATGTGTAGGTTGGCGTTTACCCAGGCTTCGCTTACCCCTCCGGGGAGCTTCAGCCTGGGCTATTACGTAGACAGCCCTCCGGGCGGTGTGGTAAGTGATTTTCAAACAAATGTTCCCGCATACAGCCCGGAGGGCCTGTTCACGTAATAGCCCAGGCTTCGCTTACCCCTCCGGGGAGCTTCAGCCTGGGCTATTACGTAGACAGCCCTCCGGGCAGTGTGGTAAGTGATTTTCAAACAAATGTTCCCGCATACAGCCCGGAGGGCCTGTTCACGTAATAGCCCAGGCTGAAGCTCCCCGGAGGGGTAAGCAAAGCCTGGGAAAAAGCCAACCTGTAATCCCGTCCCGGAGGGCCGGCACAATCCATAAAAAACTACGGCACAACAACACCCGCCACACGGATCTCTTGGAATTGATGAATCGTCTCCGCTGAACACTTCTTCCCTAATTGCTCCAGAAATCGATTTAAATCACTTTCGGCAACTTTCCATGCCTTAAGAGCCTTCTTCTCGGCCTCCGTAAAGCTCGTACAACCCACCATCATTCTCGCTATCGCACATTGAAGAATTAGTCCATAATCCCAAGAAGGTCGCTCTTGCCGATAATCCCTTTCAGGTATCAAACCAACCGGAGCATCCGCTGGCAACTTTGCAGAATAGTCTAAGGAATACACTTCATATGTAATTTTAGAATCTTCCATCTTATGAAGGGCATAAGAATAGTCGTTTTTACCAATTAAACAAACTTTATAAAGTTCTCTAAATTCTCCCATTGTTCCGAGGTAACGATCCCATTCTTTCGTTTTGAAAACAACAAGCTTCGCAAACGGCAACTTATGAAGTGTCGGAGCTTCTTTGATTAGCTTCATTACCTCACTAGTAACAAAAACTTTCATCGGAGCTACCCCTTCAAACACAGCCGATGCATCATGAATATGTGAGTATCCTTCAAATTGTGCTTGAAAAATATGATCAAAATAAGGAGCTTCATATGTATGATCCTTTTCTTCTACAGGTGGGACATCCTCCACAGTCTGACGGGTTATCTGAGTCACATGTTGCACATTATGCTGCTGAATCTGTACTGTCGCAAGGGCTCCCTCACTTCCTGTACGGCTCACTTCAACGACTTTGGGCAAATATTTTCTCATCTCATCTGCTGCTGCCACAAACTCTTTGCGAGCTTCCCCTAATTTTGTAATGAGTTTATCAACTTCCTGTTCCGCTTCCAAAAGTCTCGTTTCATAATGCGTTCTTACAACTTTTGGCGGCGGCGGAGGGAGTGCCTCGACTGGTTTCGATGGATCTGCCTTCTTCATATTAAACGGCCAACCCCTGAATAAGCCAAATATACCTCTGGGTTCAATTGCTCCTACAGGTTGAGCTGGAACAGGAGCAACAGGAACTGCTCTCGCAACACTTGAGCTGGAGCTCGAACTAGAGCTTGTGCTTAAACTTGTGCTTGAGCTCGAACTAGAACTATAGCTCGAACTAGAACTTGAACTATAGCTCGAACTAGAACTTGAGCTGGAACTTGAAACTGGCGTCGAACTCAAGCTACCGCCTGAGCTGGCACCAGAGCTTGCCACAGAACTTCCGTCTAACTCTATGTTTTTCTCAAACTCTGTAACACATTTCGCAACCATTCTCATTTCGAGAGAATCGCGTTCATTTGCAATTCTAGCTTTAATTTCTCTCAGCTCTAAAATCTCAGAGTCATACATCTTTGTGAGACGTTCGATGGTGTCAACATATTTCGTCGGTTCGAGACCTTTATCAAAATCAAAATCTTTCGATTGGATCATTCTATCGCGCACGCCTTCAATTCCAAATAGAGTGGCATCTGCAAGGGCATCGTAGAGGAATCTAATCCCGTCCTTAAAATTTATTGCTGTCTTTGGATCAATAGAACTTGAGCCTTTATTCGTGAGTATGTCAGCGACAACCTCACGGTTACAAGGATCCCAATATTCTTGCCCATAGCGGGAAGGATCATCTCTGAATAAAACTTTTCGACGAAGCCCTGTAAAGGCAATCCCTTTTACTCGAAGGACTGCAGCTTTAAAGTTGAAAATCGCCTGTTCTTGCAGCGTTCTTTTCTTGATATCATTGACAATATGCTCTGGAGTAATCGGCGCATCTGCAAGTTTTTGCTGAGCTCTCAATCTATTTGCAACGGAAGCGAGCACCCAATACTGAAGTTTGTGGCCTGTTCCAAGCAAGCGAGCTCTGAAGGCAGCCTGTGAAGCGGACGAATGCACTGTCGTTGGACCTGGGATCAAAATCACTTTTCCTGGAGGGATTTTAAAGTCGACTCCACGAGTATCCGCTGGGTCATAATAAAAGACGCAATTTCTTCGATCGAGACGGCTTGGATCAAAAGGGACTGGGGATCGCGCATTTGGCCCTGGCATCCACATGTATTCTTTTTTGTGGGTCGGATGGATGAAAATGAATTGTCTATGTGTACCTTGAGGTGAAGATCGCAGTTTCCGAATAATTTCGACCGTATCCATTCCATTAAGAGCAAGTCCTTCATTAATAATCGCCTTGACATTAGTGTCGACAAGGACTTTCTCCATTTCTTCAAGGGCATTCTTATCATCAATAACATGTGCAGGGTACTTTCCTAGCACGCTTCTGAGATAAGTTTCTGCTTCGACTTTACGCGTGCTATCGGCTTTGAATTTCGTTGCACACTCAGCTGGGAGGCTGGCAGGATTCATGGTTCCAGAAGCGATCCCGCAAGCCCGTCCGCGAATAGCATCGTGCACATTGAAGGTAATTTGCTCGCTTGCAATTGTCACAAGACCTGCTTCCAAGACAAATTCTCTTAAAATCATCAAACGAAAGTCATATTGTTCTGATTTTTTGATGAAATCTACTAAATCGGCGACTTTGTTACCGCCGCCAGCACGCCGAACCAGCCGATCATATTCATCAGGCATGGTCAATGGCATTTTGCGCACGCAACTTTCGAGGAATTTGTCAGAAGGACCGAATGCTGCATAATGGAGATAGTGATTGAGAGTCAGCTCAATTTCATCTCCAAATTGCGTGTGGGGCAATTCCCGTTTTTGTTTGCGCGGTGTAACCACACAGCCGTTTTGGCTGCACAGACCTGCATCAATCCCTGGGTTATTGCTCAGAGCTGTTTCAAGGGAATTCGAAAGGATCATTTTAATAGCTGAAATGACTCTTTTGTTGCCTGCTTTGTATGGATCAGCAGCTGGTTTCACAGAAGGCGCTGCAGCAACTTCCTTACTATCCTTTTCCTTCACTTCTTTATCATCGGCTTTCTTCAAGTGAATATTCGTTTTAGAAGCAAACCATGCGGCGGCCGCAAGACTTTGCTCTTTAGTAAAGCCTACAGGTTTATGTGGAGCCTCTGCTGCAAATCTCTTACTATCTGATTCCTTCGCTCCTTCATCACCCTCTGGAGCTTTTGTCATAAAAGTAACCCATTCGTCAACACTTCCCTCTTTCACATCCATTTTCCCATAGAGAACTTTTGCTACAACTTTAAATGTAGAAGCAGTTTCTGCCTTTGTCATGGAGGCAGCTGTTCCTGATAACACTGCCAACCGCAATGCACGCATTTGCCCAAGCTCTTCAGTCGATAATTTTACAAAACCCGCACTACCTCCACTCTTTGCTTTAACTTCACGTTCACCACTTCGCTTGGAATCCCCTTCACCTACAACGGGAGCAGCAGAAATAGGAGCACACTCTGGATCCCAGCTCTCCTGATTCAAAATAGCTTGCATCACATGGTCCACGCCTTTGCGAATATCAGGATTAAGAACTCTCATGTTTTCTGGGAGGGCCATATTAATTTCACATCGGACATCGAAAATATCATCCCCTTCATCAGCAAAGAATTGAGTGGTGAATCCAAACCGTTTTTTATTGACTTCTCCATCTTTTCCATCGAAATCGAAGAGGGCATTAATTCTTGAAAGCCACATTTTTTGCTGCTGCATTGTATGGATTTTGGCCACGATCTCAGCCAGTTCCCTCTCACCCATTTTTAACTTGATATCCTGTTCAAACATTCCTGCTACCAAAGCACTTCGTCCCTGAGCAAACAACCGTTTTTTTGATCTTGTTTAACTGATCGCCTAAGTGAGTCAATTTGTTTTCAATTGAAGCTAATGTGTTAACAGAAGCGACGAGATAACTCCCCTCTTCTTTTGCTGTCAGCAGCTTATCATAGAGTTCAGCTAAATCAACGGGACTATCCGGGCTGTCGATGGTAAATTCGAATGGGATCGCTGCTTGATCATAATATTCTCTTCCAGAGCGATTTAGCGATCTTCTATTCATTTCATACAAAGTTGTAGTCACAATTGACACAAGCAACATGTTCTTTTCTGAAAACAACAACCCAAGCATAGGCATGATGGTAGCCGTCTTGCCAAGCCCCATACGCATCTGAGCCAAACGGGAAGGGTCGTTACAGCAGTCTTCAATCATTTTGACTTGTTCTTGCCTCAAGATGATGCCAGCACGATATTCTGTGATCAGATATTTGCGCGTAAGATTCGGTGCCCTTTGAACGCAAGAGCCATTTTGCTCCAGATATCGATCTCTCTTGATGCCTGCTTCCAACAATGTGTGGATCTCGTTAGCAATGTAATGATACTCCTGGACGATTTGTGATCTAATTTCTAGATTTTCTGGATAACTCTCTTTTGCATAGCTTGCTTCTAACGACTTCAGCTGAGGAATCTGCCCCTGAGCTTTCTGATACTGCTGCAGTTCTGTGATGGCCAACAAGAATTGTGTGACCTTTAGACATGCTGCAGGATCTTCTGTATGGCGTTGTTTGAGTTGTCCCACTTGATACAGGTCAAGAACCTTCTCGAGGATGGCAGCATCGCCATAAACATCGCGATGGAACACCATTTTTCGAATGCTTTCTGGTGCATGTGAACTTGCAGCCCAATCGAGGATCTCTTTTCTCGCTTTCGACACTTCTTCTTCAAGAGTTGTAATGCGGGTTTGAATATGCCCCTCAAGAGAAAGTAATTTGTTAGTAGTAATCGTTCTCGCGCTCTCCATTTGTGTTTTGAGAGATGCTGCAGCGGCATCCAGCCCTTTTGCTAACTCCTCATTTTCATACCTCTCCATCGCATCTT
>Ga0207056_1055_pt1 | contig 22342 bp, 11 predicted proteins | sample Alteio_BWMinCont_58_FD_153289 | JGI IMG/M metagenome (GOLD analysis project Ga0207056, IMG submission 153289) | Enriched cells from forest soil in Barre Woods Harvard Forest LTER site, Petersham, Massachusetts, United States -... | ecosystem: Environmental > Terrestrial > Soil > Temperate forest >... | reverse complement strand
AACACTCAAAATAAGCATGAGATGTATGGACATCCTGAGAATTTACTAATGTTGATTTCTAATATAATTTCTCTCTTAACTAAAAGAAAAAAAATATTCAAAAAGTAATCTCAGTTGGATTTAAAGTGGGACTTCATCCCTGATTTCCTGACCAAATATTATCAGTAAGGATCAGCCCTAAGGGAACATACAGAATGGCAATTCTTTGTTAGCAACTTAACAAATGATCTAACAAGCTTGATTCAATAATTACTTCATCTGGCGACATCAACATGACCAGACTGTTTATGCAACATTTATCCAACCACGAGATATGATATTAAAAGGAAGTATATTAATTTATATTGTATATGTCAATTAATAAAATACCTTGCATTTTCTTAGCTCCCCCCCGAACGCGAATGTTTTATTTTCTGGAATGCTCAGAATTACTAACCAAAATCAACATGAAAAAAAATCAAAACAGTTCTCAAAATGGAGCATCATTGTTTCATGAAGTAATTAAAAAATTTGCATTAATTATATTGGTTGTCGCATTTGCCATTATTCAAAATACAACAAATGCCCAGTTCATACAACAAGGATCTAAGTTGGTAGGAAGAGGGGCTGTGGGTCCGGCAATTCAAGGACAATCTGTTGCCATTTCAGGAGATGGTAATACTGCCATTGTTGGTGGAAGTGGTGATAGTAGTAACGTAGGTGCTGTTTGGGTTTACATACGTTCCGGTGGAGTGTGGACTCAGCAGGGAAATAAAATAACAGGCAATGATGGTATTGGGCTTTCAGGGCAAGGATACTCTGTTTCTATTTCATCAGATGGAAATACAGCTATTGTTGGAGGGTTTTATGATAATAGTAATAAAGGGGCGGCATGGGTTTATACGCGTTCTGGCGGAGTATGGACTCAACAAGGAAGTAAATTAGTTGGTACTGGTGCTGTGGGTAATGGACAACAAGGGACTTCTGTTTCTATTTCATCTGATGGAAACACTGCAATTGTGGGCGGACCTAATGATGGAGTTGATAATCCGGGTGCAATATGGATTTATACACGCACAGCAGGAGTATGGACTCAACAGGGAAGCAAATTAGTTGGTACTGGTGCTGCAAATGGTAATTATGGTGCATTACAAGGTTACTCTGTTTCTCTTTCATCTGATGGTAATACAGCAATCGCAGGCGGGTATGGTGACAGTAGCAGTACTGGTGCAGTTTGGATATATACTCGCTCAGGCGGAGTATGGACTCAGCAGGGAAATAAATTGGTGGGAACAGGTGCCATTGGTTATCAAACACTTCAAGGCTATTCTGTTTCCCTTTCTTCTGATGGAAATACAGCTATCGTAGGAGGAAATGGTGATAATAACAGTAGTGGTGCAGTATGGATATATAAGCGTTCTGGAGGAGTATGGTCTCAACAAGGAAGTAAATTAGTCGGAACTGGTACTTTGAGTTCTTCAAATCAGGGTTGTTCTGTTTCTATTTCATCTGACGGAAATACAGTTGTTGAAGGAGGGTCGCTTTATAATGACGGAACGAGTAACGTTGGAGCGATATGGGTTTTTACCCGCTCCAGCGGAGTTTGGACCCAACAGGGAAGCAAATTGGTAGGAACTGGAGTTGTTGCTGCCTCAACTCAAGGGCGATCTGTTTCCCTTTCTTCTGATGGAAATACTGCTTTTGTGGGCGGAACTAATGATGATGGCGATGCAGGGGCGGTATGGGTTTACATGCGCTCTGGAATGGTTTGGACACAACTCGGAAATAAATTAGTAGGCACAGGTGCAACAGGTAAAGCAAATCAAGGTTACTCTGTCGCTATTTCATCTGATGGAAATACATCCATCGTGAGTGGGTCAAATGATGATAATGGAGTTGGTGCAGTATGGGTATATACCCGTAATGGTGGAGTGTGGTCTCAGCAAGGGATTAAATTAATAGGCACAGGGGCATTGAGTCCGGCAAGTCAAGGACAATCAGTTTCCATTTCTGGTGACGGAAATACTGCAGTAGTGGGAGGACCTGGAGATATTGGTATTGGTGGCGGAGCCAATGGAGCAGTATGGATTTTTACCCGCTCAGGCGGGTTATGGACCCAACAAGGAAGTAAATTAGTTGGAACTGGTTACTATACACCAGCAAATCAAGGTAGAGCTGTCTCTATTTCAAGTGATGGCAATACAGTAATAGTAGGAGGAGTTTCTGATAGCATTAACAAAGGGGCTGTATGGATTTTTATCCGCTCAGGAGGTGTTTGGACTCAGCAAGGAAATAAATTAAAAGGTACAGGAGATTCAATTGGTCAATATGGTGATTGGGCAGCAGAGGGGGCTTCAGTTTCTCTTTCAGCTGATGGGAATACCGCTATTGTTGGAGGGCCTGGTGATAATTTTAGAATGGGAGCAGTATGGATTTTTACGCGCTCTGGTGGAGTCTGGACTCAACAAGGGAATAAATTGGTGGGAACAGGTGCTTCTACAAATGGAGATCCACATCAGGGGACTTCAGTTTCCCTTTCATCCGATGGGAATACAGCCATCGTTGGTGGATCTACTGATAATGGAGGTATAGGGGCAACATGGGTATTTACGCGCTCAGGCGGAGTTTGGACTCAGCAGGGAAGTAAATTGGTTGGAACGGGAGCCTCAGGTTCTGCATATCAAGGCAATTCTGTTTCCCTTTCAGGAGATGGGAATAGAGCAATCGTTGGAGGATTTAATGATGGTAACTTAGGAGCTGCTTGGGTTTTCATCCGCTCCGGTGGAGTGTGGTCTCAACTTGGAAATAAATTGGTAGGAACAGGGTCTGTGCAAAATAGTAGTAATGGTGGATGGGCAGAACAAGGAAATTCAGTTTCTCTTTCGTCCGATGGGACAACAGCTATTGTCGGTGGATATTTGGATAATAATAACGCAGGAGCAGCATGGGTTTATGTTTATTGTAAAAGTCCAACTGTTCCAATATTGTATAGTTCTTCTTCAGTCAATTGTGGCACAAAAGCGACAACTTTAACAGTTGCTTCAGGATCATTAAATGGTGCAACACATTGGCAATGGCATAGGGATAGTAGTGGAGGTACAAGCATAGATACAGGAACTTCGATCATTGTTTCGCCAACGTCTTCAACTTCATATTATGTAGGGGGAGAAGGAGGTTGTGTAACGAATGATACATCTACTTATATAAATATTAAGGTAAATCAATTGCCAATAGTAGGTGTGTCCGTTTCACCATCCGCAAAAGTATGCTCAGGAATGACTGTAATATTAAACGGAACAGGGGCAACATCCTATACTTGGTCTGGAGGCGTAACAAATGGAGTGAGATTTATTCCTCTATCCAATAATGCATATATTGTTACTGGGACAGACTCGAATGGATGTAAAAATACGTCAACAAAATTAATTACAGTTAATAACTTGCCGGATGCAAGTACACATTTAACAGGATTAACAATTACCGCAAATCAAAATGGTGCAACTTATCAATGGTTGGATTGTGGAAATAATAAATCTCTTATTTCAACTGCAAAAAATCAAAGTTATTCACCAACAAAAAATGGCTCCTACGCAGTTGTGATTTATGATTCACTTGGATGTTCGGATACTTCCGCATGTGTAATCCTAAATAATCTTGGAATAAACCAAGCAATAAAAGTTAATAATCAACTTACCATTTATCCAAATCCAAACACAGGTATGTTTACTATTCAATCAATTGATGAAGGAGTATATTCAATCATAAATGAATTAGGACAAACTATTCTTCAATTTGAATTAAATACTTCAAATAAATTCATTGCAAATATTGAGAATTTTGAGAGAGGTATATATTTTATTGTTGGTTATAACAATAATGAAATGTCTAAACAAAAAATTGTGATAACTAAATAGGATGAATTTTTAAAAAGATTATTGATTAATAACCGATGAAAGTTGCTCAATTAATTAGCACAGAATGAACCGCATTATTTTTATCGCAGCAATAATTTTAAACATAAGTTCCAATGCACAAACTCAACCGCGCAAACTCACACTCATCATAGCCATTGCTGAATATCCTAAAGAAACCGGATGGCCATCAATAAGCTGCGACAAAGATGTAAATATGATAAAACCGGTTTATGAAAGTCAGGGTTTTAATGACATGATTCTTATTAAAGATAAAGAAGCAACACGTGAAGGAATTGAGGACGGATTTAAAAAACTGATCGCGAAATGCGGAAAAGGAGATATTGTTTTGATACATTATTCTGGACATGGTCAGCAGATAGCTGATGACAATGGTGATGAAGAAGACGGATTGGATGAAACATTGGTTTGTTATGGCGCGCCAAGCGAGTATTACAAAGGTTACACCGGAGAAAAGCACTTGCGCGATGATGAATTCGGTCAGTTGATTGATGATGTAAGATTGAAAACAGGAAAAACCGGAAATGTATTGGTTGTTGTTGATGCATGCTATTCTGGTACAATTACAAGAGGAATTGGTAAAGTAAGAGGTGGTAAACCTGCAATCGTTCCACCGGGATTTAAATTTAATTATATTCCAGAAAATGGCTCAGGGCTTATTTCAAAAGAACAGAAAACACGTGGACAAGCAAATTCTGTTTCACCAATGGTTGTGTTTTCAGCTTCTTCATTTAATGAATCGAATTCTGAAACTTTTGATGATGCCGGAGTTGGAATCGGATCTCTGAGTTACGCAATGGCAAAGGCTTTGAGCAAATGCGGAAAAGATTTTACTTACAGAAGTCTGTTTGCAAATGTGGTTTCAATTATGAATGAAAAAGTCCCACAACAAACTCCGATGATCGAAGGCGATGAAGATTATTCTTTATTTGGCGGAAGCTATGTAAAACAACAACCATATTTTACCGTCAAAGAAATTAAAGACGGAAAAATTATTATCAATGGTGGCGAACTGATGGGTGTTTACGAAAAAACAAAAGTTGTCATTTATCAATCAGGAACCGTATCTACCGAAAATAATTCACCAATTGCCAAAGGCGAGATTGTAAAAGCAGGACCATATAATTCAACCATAAAAATTGAAAAAGAAATTCGTTCAGCCAAAGTTTCAAATTACTGGGTGTTCATTACCGAACCAGCTTTGAAAAATATTTCATTAAAATATCGGTTTGATAATTTTAAAGATCAAAATGCTTTGCAGCAAATTCAATTAGAATTATCAAAAATGGATGTGGCAAAAGTGAATGAAAAAATTCCAGATATTATCATTACACAACAAAATAATTTTTATAAAATTATCCGAAGCACCGATGGATTTGTTTTGGATTCGGTAAGTAAAAATACCAGTTTCTATGTTAGTTCCATTGAATCAAGTATCAAACTTCTTGCGCAGAATAAATATTTGCGTGATATGAAAACAGGGTTTTCAAACAATGTTACACTTCAACTTATTCCTATTGATGAAAATGGAAAACTTATGCCGGTTCAAAATTCAGGCGGGCTTATTTCACTTCATGCAGGCGGACATGCAAGAGTAAAAATAAAAAATACTTCCGAAAGCAAATTGTATTTTAATATTATTGATATTCAACCTGACGAAAAAATAAATCCTGTCGTTCCGAAACCACAGGAACTAACCTTGAAACATGCTGAGCAATACATTATAGAACCGAACAGCGAAAAGGAATTACCGGATATTATGGATATTTCACCGCCATTCGGAAATGAAGTTTTTAAAATTTTTGCATCCAACGAACCGTTCAATCTTACACCAGTAATTTTAAATCAGGGAACGCAAACTCGCGGTGCTGGCGTATCTGTAAATGATATTTTTAAACGAAGTGAAATTCAAACTCGCGGAGTGAATACGAAAAAAAGCAGTACCCAGGAATTATATACCAGCGAATTGGTTTTTAAAATTGTTCCTTAATATTCTGCGTTTTGTGAACTAAGTTTATACTAAAACTTCGTTCGATAATTCGTTTGTAATTTTTAAATTATATTTCTTTTTAATACTAAAATGGAAAAACAAAAAGAAATTTATTAAACTTAATTGATGAAAAGATTTATTATTTTTTCTGTATTGTTGATGCAGTTTCATTTTGGTTTTAGCCAGAAATCAAAAGGAGTTTCGGTTGGTTCCATTTCTGTACAAAACGAAAAGAAAGGAAAAACGTACGCGTTGATTATTGGCATTTCAAAATATGAAGATCCGAAAATGCCTCAGCTTGAATATGCCGACAGCGATGCCGTTAATTTTTATCGGTACCTGAGATCAAAAACAGGAGGAAATGTGGATAGTATGAATATCCGTTTATTGATTGATAAATATGCGAACTCAACCGATATATGGAGAGAATTTAACTGGATAATGCGAAGAGCCGACAGTTTCGACCGGGTTTATATTTATTTCTCAGGTCACGGTGATGGTGGAGATAACCAGGAGGAAGTTTATTTACTTACACATGAAACCGCAAAAGTTGATGATCCCGGTTTGTACGTTCCTACTAGCGCACTTCCGATTATGAATCTTAAAACAAAAATAAAAACACTGGTAAGTAAAAATGTTGAAGTGATTTTAATTACCGATGCCTGCCGCACCAACGAATTACCTGGAAAAAATAAAACTAATGAACTTGTTTACCGTCATGTGATGGACGAAGATTTAGGAGCTATTCAGATTGCAAGTTGCAAAGCAAACCAAATGTCGCAGGAAGGAAAACGTTGGGGAAACGGCAGAGGAGTTTTTTCTTTTTATTTGATTAATGGCTTGTATGGCTTGGCTGATGTTTCACCTACTGATGGTCAGGTTGACCTCGAAGAACTGGAAACGTATGTAAAAGAAAATGTAAAACATGATACAAAATCTTTATCATCCGGCATACCTCTTCAAGTACCTGCCTTCACGGGCAGAAACACCACTTTATGCACAGTTGATATAACTGAAAAAAAGAATATAGAAAAAGCTTCTGTTTATTATGAACGTGAGACGAATCTTGCATTTAAAAGAGGAATATTTATATATGCAACCGACAGTATTGTATTTTATAAATTTATACAAGCGATAAATGAAGAACGTCTTCTTGCTCCAGAGAAAAATAATGCTGTTTACTGGCTCGATATTTTACTTGAAAAAACAAAAGATGAAAATGCGCGCGCAGATATTACCGATCTTCTTGTTGCATCATTGATGAAAAAAGGACAGCAGCCAATCAATTACTATTCGAAAGGATTGGACGAATTCAATTATCAATATTTTAAAGATGCGTCTTCGTATTTTTCAACAGCATTAAAATATGTAAAAAATAACCCTGAGACTTATAAATTGGTAAATGCATCGCGTTTATTTTTAGAAGCAAGGGCATTACGGGAATCAAAGAATGATCAGGACTGGACAAAAGCATTAGGTCTTGCTGATTCATCTTTGAATTTATTTCAATGGTCTTACACCTATCATACAAAAGGTTTATTATTTGCAAATTTAAAAATGTACGACAGTTCATTATTCTATGAGCGCAAAGTCATTGACCTTGCTCCCGGATGGTTCTTTAGTTTAGGATATACTTTTTGCGAGTTAAAACAATACGATTCGGCTTTGTATTATTTCAGGGTTTGTATAAAAGCAAATCCAAATGATGAAGCAGCGTATAATAATTTAGGATATGTATTTCACAATTTAAAACAAAAGGATTCGGCAGTGTATTATTATAGAATTGCCTTAAAACTGAATCCGAAATTTGATGTTGCTTATAATAATTTGGGAAATACATTTTACAAATTAAAGCAATATGATTCTTCAATTTATTATTATAAAATTGCTATAAACATCAACCCAAAATTTGAATTGCCTTATTATAATTTAGGAAATTCATTTTATTATCTGAAGCAAAAAGATTCGGCAATGTATTATTATAAAATTGCCACAAAACTGAACTTGAAAGATGAAGACGTTTATAATAACGTAGCACTTATATATTTTAATTTAAAACAATATGATTCGGCTGTTTATTATTATAAAACGGTTTTAAAACTGAATCAGAAAAGTGGAAAAACTTATTTCGATTTGGGACTTACTTATTGCAATTTAAAACAGAATGATTCGGCAATGTATTATTTAAAAATTGGACTAAAATTAGATCCTAAAAATGAAAAAGCATGTAACAATTTAGGCTCGCTTTACAGCAATTTGAAACAATACGATTCTTGTGTTTATTATTATAAATTGTCGTTAAATCTGAATCCGGTAAATGAAACTGCCTGTATTGATTTAGGATATGCATATATAAATTTAAGACAATATAATTCGGCAATTTATTATTATAAAATGGCAATAAATCTGAATCCGAAAAATGAATGGGCATATAATAATCTGGGATTAATATTCGGCAATTTAAAACAATATGATTCGGCTGTTTATTATTATAAAATCTGCATAATGCAGGATCCGAAAAATGAGTGGGCTGCTGTTTATTTAGGAAGCACATATTACAATTTGAAACAAAATGATTTTGCTTTGTTGTATAATAAAATTGCCATAAAATTGAATCCGAAAAATGAGTACGGTTATTTTTATTCAGGACTTACCTATTACAACTTAAAACAATATGATTCGGCTTTGTATTATTTAAAGATTTCAATAAAACTGAATCCAAAAAATGGTCTGGCTTATTATTATTCAGGAAATATATATTACAATTTGAAACAAAACGATTCGACTATTTATTTTTATAAAAAATCAATTGAAATAAATCCTGAATCAGGAGAATATTATTATGCTTTGGCACGAGTTTATTCTTTAAAAGAAGAAAAAAATAGCGCACTTAAATATTTTGATTCAGCTTTGCAAAAAGGATACAGAGATTTTGTGCATATTGTTGAAGATACTGACCTTGATTTTATCCGCAGCTTTAATGAATATGGAAATTTGATTAAAAAATATTTCCCGGATAAAATGAAGAAATAAAAAAAATCATAATGTTAAGTATTGCATTTCATGCGGTTGTACCTACCTTTGGATTAGAAAGCACAAAAAAATCTTTAAAAAAATGAAAAAACTTATCATATCATTTGGCATATTTATAATATGCGCAACTGCTTTAAACGCACAAAGCGGAAAATGTGAACGAAGTGTAGAAGTAAAAGCAGCAGCCGTTGTTCCTACCCGAGGACTAATTTCTAACATAAAAAAAGACAAAGAGAATGGTAAAAGAAATTATCTTAAACCAAGAGCAAAAACACGCGGCATCACTTCCAAATGTTTGATCAGCTTTTCAACGGATGTCAATCAGGATATTGATATTTATGTTGACGGAACATACATGGGGTCGTTGAAAACACAAATGCAAAGAGGTGTGATTGAAAGCATTGAAAAGTACGAATCTATTTATTGTCTAAGTGCTGACAAAAAACTTGAATGGAAAGAAAAAGGTGATTGCAAATGCATTTATACATTTGAACTTAAAAAGCAACAATAGTCATGAAAAGCAATTCATTTTGGCTTTTGTAACTATTGTTGCAATCAACTTTTCAGTGAATAATAAAAACGCAAAAAATCTTATCTTTGAATTATGTTAATTGAAAGAACAACAAAGGAAGTTATTATAAGGCTTCCATCTTCTGTCGACACGGACAGATCTTCAGGACATTCTTGACTTTGCGAGGTATAAAGAACTCACTTCGAAATTTAAAGTATCGCAAAAGGAAGCGGATAAACTTGTCGGGCAAATTAATAAAGATTGGTGGCGAAAAATCAGAAAAAATTTCTTAAGTGAAAATTATTGTAGATACAAATATCGTCTTCAGTGTGTAAAATCAGGTCGAATGTAGAAAAATAATGTTGCCGTTTATAACAGGAAAGTAATTTCAATCAGGAGCTATTTTTTTAAATTTAATTTTCAACTCTCCTTTATAATTAATATTAAAATTTGCAGTTAAATTATACCCTGAAAAGAAAGTAGAATGTCATAATTATATTTCCGTACAAGAATTATTTTGACTTTCTTTTTATCCCTTTTAGTATCATCGTACTTGTTTTCATCATGACTTATTTTGATAATAATTTGCATGAATTCATTGAGTAAGTCATATCTTAATCTTGGAAGAAATTATGTAAAATCTTTTGAAGGACTTATGACTCCCGCGTTAAAGTCTATAACTATTTCGTTCCTAACTTATGTAAAATTTTAGTTGTGAGAATATCCGTTGAAATCCCATAACCGGTCACTAAAATTCCTTTCAACCCGTTCTTTGATTCAATTCCGTAAACCGTTGCCTCATCTGACGGATCAGTATCGCCTTCGTATCTGTATATTTCCGTGATTTCAAATTCATCGGTTTTGAACTTTTCCAAATTGCAAATGATGCAATTCTCCTCCAGATTGAAATCCGTTGTAAAACCTTTTTCACGGAGTTTTCTTATTGCTTCGGAAACAGTTTCGTAATAAATTTTTTGTGTCATGTTTTTGTAATTTAAATTAACTATTTTTTTTGAGGATCAATCGCACGTAAGATACTGTCCCATCAATGGTGTATTATTTTTCAATTGTTGCAACAACTGCGTATCTACTAATTTGAAATAGATAAAAATGAATATTGCAAAAAGGATGACACTCACAATTGATGTAACTATTCCTAATAAAATTCCTTTGAAATAATCAATCTGTATTTTTGATTTCAGCCTGTAATAACGAAAAGTAAAATACAAGCCAGCAAGCATGATCACAAAATTTAAACTCCTCAATTCTGTAAACTCGATCAGGTTCGCATATTTCATAAAAATGAAATAGCTTATATAAGCAAAACATGTAATGATACCTGCTTTGATTCCTACTTTTTCTAATGAAATGTTTTGTGGTGTTTCCATGTATTTAAATTAAATTGCATAAGAAACACAGATGAGTGTTGCAACTTTTTTTAGTATTAGATAACTTTTATAAAAAGTTATATCATTCACATATTTTATTGGCATGAATAATTGCTTTTTCATCAATGGTAACTCCCAATCCTTTAGCAACTGCCATTCCCAATTGATTATCCGCACGAAAAAAATGACATATCTGACGGTTAATAATTTCATTTTTCTTTTCTCCGGTAATGCCACTCATTGAACTTACAATATTGCTTACCGTGTTTTTTCTTTCTTCCTCATTCATTGCATTGCGATACAAAATACCGGGTTGAGTGAAATGATCGTTATCATTTTCGTTTCGGTCGAACCATCCGGCAATGGCTGATTCCAGTTGCATTGGTGGTTCATTATAATTTTCATCAATTACAATATCATCAAAACTATTCGGGCGGTAATTCGGATTTGCTCCTCCGTTATCACCTGTTTGCATAAACCCGTCACGCTGATAATTTGAAACCGTGTAAGGACATTTGTTTACCGGAATATTTTCATAATTCACTCCGAGACGATACCTGTGTGCGTCAGGATAAGAAAGCAAACGCCCCTGCAACATTTTATCTGGTGAATAACCAATTCCATTGACAACATTAGCCGGAGCGAATGCAGCCTGCTCCACATCCCGGAAATAATTTTCAGGAATAATATTCAATTCCATTATTCCCACTTCGATCAGTGGAAAATCTTTATGACTCCAAACTTTTGTAACATCAAACGGATTCCATTTGAAATTTTTCGCCTGCTCATCAGTCATCACCTGTATTTGCATAGTCCACTTCGGAAAATCTTTTCTTTCGATAGCTTCAACCAAATCGCGTTGTAAATGATCAAGGTCTTTCGCTTTCATTTCATTGGCTTCTTTGTTGGTAAAATTTTTTATTCCCTGTAAGGTTTTGAAATGAAATTTTACCCAAACACGTTCATCATTTTTATTGAAAAAAGAAAAAGTGTGACTTCCAAAACCATGCATATTCCTGTATGAAAATGGAGTTCCACGATCACTCATCAATATTAATACCTGATGCAAACTTTCGGGATTCAAACTAAAAAAATCCCAAACCATTGTCGGGCTTTTACAATTTGTCTTCGGATCACGTTTTTGTGAATGGATGAAATGTGAAAATTTTTTCGGGTCTTTTATAAAAAATACAGGAGTGTTATTTCCAACCATGTCCCAATTGCCGTCTTCAGTATAAAATTTAAGTGCAAACCCGCGCGGATCTCTTTCTGTATCGGCACTCCCTCTTTCTCCTGCAACTTGTGAGAAACGGACAAACATCATGGTTTGTTTACCAACTTTAGAAAATATTTTTGCTTTGGTATAATTTGTAATATCATTTGTTACAGTAAAAATACCAAATGCACCTGCACCTTTTGCATGAACGACTCTTTCCGGAATTCGTTCACGATTGAAATGTGCCAGGTCTTCATGCAAAAAATAATCCTGTAAAAGAATTGGTCCTCGATTACCAACAGTCATCGAGTTTTCAAACTCTGTGTAAGGTCTGCCGCCTGCGGTAGTTAGTTTCTTCTTTTCCATCTCAGTAATAATTTTATTCAGTATAAAAAATTTTATATTTAGTTTTTCATCAACCGGAGTTTTTCAATATTTATTATACTAATAATTCTACCTTTTATTTCAATCAGTTTTTCATCTTTAAAACCCGACAATACACGGATGACACTTTCGGGGGAAGTACCGACAATATTTGCAACATCTTCTCGGCTGATTGCCATACTGAATGGTTGATCACTTTTATTATATGTTTTTTCAATGAAAAGTAACGCTTCGGCCACACGTTTCCTTACCGAGTTATACGCAAGTTTTAGAATGCGATCTTCCATGTCCGAAATATTATTTGCGAGCATTTTAATAAAACGATTTGCAACTTCATGATTGTTGTCAACCAACTTAAAAAAATCTTCTTTAGGAATAAAATAAATTTGAGAATCTTCAATGGTTTCTGCTGTATCGTTATAAAGAGAATTTTCAATCAACGATGTGTATCCGAAAAAATCTCCTGAATTGTGAAGCCCGATAATGTATTCTTTACCATCTTCGTTGGCTCGGTATATTTTCACCTTACCGGTTTGAATAAAATAAACTCCTCGCGGATGAGACCTTTCAATATATACAGCTTGCTTTTTTTTGTATGCAGTCATCGTTCGGTTTTGAGAAAAAGTATTTAAATCTTCATTGGTGTAATTTGTAATATCATTTGTTAAGTTAAAAGTACCAAATGCACCGGCAACTTTTGCATGAACGACTCTTTCCAGAATTCGTTCACGATTGAAATGTGCCAGGTCTTTGTGCAAAAAATAATCCTGTAAAAGAATTGGTACGTGATTACTAACTGTTATTGAGTTTTCAAATTCAGTGTAAGGTCTGCCACCTGCAGTTGTTAATTTTTTTTCTACCATCAGTAACAATTTTTTGTTGTAATTATTTTTCTTTTTGAGTCTTATCAGAATTAATATCTATTCCTGTCTTGTCTGGATTGGTTTCTTTTGAAGGCTTATCAAAGCGACTTTCCTTGTTAGACTTGTTTTTATTATCTGTAGCATCAGCATTTTTATCCGTGCCGGTCTTATCAGCATTTGAATCAATTCCAGTACTATCTAATTTCTTATCATTAAAGACACCTTTAGATTTTATTTTATCTTTTCGTTTCAACATAAATTTTTTATTGATTTTGTTAAGTATTTAAATATTTGTTAGTAATTTTCTTCTCTTGTCGTTTCTTTTTCAGCTTCTTTGATACCTACAATATTTGTTGTTTGTTTTTCAGTAGTTATTGTTAAAAGATTTTGTTGTGAATTACCGGTTTTCAAACCTGAATTTACTGTATTATTTTTTTCGTTAGAATCGTTTGATAGCTTTTGATTTGATTGTTTACTAAAATTAACCTTGTTAATCCGGTCGGATTTATTTCCTCTCATCTTTTTATTTTTAGCGTTAAAGATTTTCACTTAACAAAGATGAATTCATTAATGACTAGATTCGTTACAGAATTTTTGGAAAGACTTACATCATTCACATATTAAATTTTTAAGAATTGTTAAAACAAGAAGTCCTGGATAATTTTATGTCGACTTCTTGTTTTTTTATTATTGAGAAATCAGTTTCCCTGATTGAATTGTTTTGTCATTACTTGTCACTCTGAAGAAATAAATTCCTGCAGTTAGATTATTTGTTTCAATAACGGTTACTTGTTTTGTAATGATTGTATTCATCAACTCTGCTCCCAAAACATTGTATATCCTCACTTCCGCTTCTTTGATTTGTGATGCATCATTAATGATAATGTTTAATGAGTTTGTAAAAGGATTTGGATAAACGCTAACAGTTGCATCTGTATTTCCTGCGCCAATCGAAGTAATACCGGTTTCGGTACAAATTAAAAGTGATGCAAAAGTTGATGTAACATTTGGCGAACAAGTTCCACTAACAACAACATTATAATTTGATCCAGTGTCGGTAATATCCGCAGGATTAATTATAAGTATCGGAGAAGTTGAACCTGAAATTTTTCCCCCGTCAATTAAGTTTAAAGTTCCCTTTCTCCATTGATAGGTAAGACCTGTGCCTGTGGCATCAACCCAGAAACTTTCTGAACCTCCATTACATCCTGATTGATTGTTTGGACCAGCCGTTATTGTCGGTGATGTATTCACAGTTAAAGAAACATTTTGTGAAGTTAAAGCCGAAGAACAAGTTCCATTAACAACAACATTATAATTTGAAGAAGCATCAGTTACGCTGACAGAATTAATTGTAAGTGATGATGCAGTTTCACCCGTAATATTTATTGTTCCTTTTCTCCACTGATAAGTGAGAGTAGTTCCGGTTGCGTCAACAAAATAACTCACCGGATTTCCTGCACATACTGTTTGATCAACAGGTCCTTTGTTAATAAACGGTGCGGAGTTGACCACTAAAGAAACATTCGATGAAATGTTTGCTGGCGAACAAGTTCCGTTCACCACAACATTATAATTTGATGCGGTATCAGAAATTGAAACTGGATAAATTGAAAGTGTAGAAGATGTTGCTCCCGAAATATTTGTTGTTCCTTTTCTCCACTGATAAGTGAGAGAAGTTCCAGTTGCAGTAGTTGAAAAGCTTATTAAATTTCCAGCACATGTTGTCTGATTAATTGGTGAGGAAGAAATTGATGGAGCAGAATTTACTGTCAAGTAAACATTTGATGAAGTCAAAGCAGGTGAACAAGTTCCGTTGATCACAACATTATAATTTGTCGCAACATCTGTTAAAGTTGCAGGATTAATTGTAAGAGTAGATGAAGTTGCTCCCGAAATATTTGTTGCTCCTTTTCTCCACTGATAGGTCAATGCAGTTCCTGTTGCACTGACAGAAAAAGTTGCTGAACTTCCAACACATACTGTTTGATTAGTTGGTGCTGAAGAAATTGATGGAATAGAATTTACCGTTAATGAAACATTCGATGAAGTGTTGGCAGGAGAACAAGTTCCGTTCACAACCACATTATAATTTGTAGCGGTATCAGAAATAGATACAGGATAAATTGTAAGAGAAGATGAAGTTGCTCCCGAAATATTTGTTGTTCCTTTTCTCCATTGATAAGTCAAAGAAGTTCCGGTTGCAATAGTTGAAAAACTTATTAAATTTCCAGCACATACTGTTTGATTAGTTGGTGCGGAAGAAATAGTTGGAGCAGAATTTACAACTAAAGAAACATTTGATGTTGTTGATGCAGGAGAACATGTTCCACTGATAACGACATTATAATTTGATGCAGAATCAGAAATTGATACAGGATTAATTATATAAGAATTTGAAGTTGCTCCCGAAATATTTGTTGTTCCTTTTCTCCACTGATATGTGAGAGCTGTTCCGGTTGCAGTAACTCCAAAACTTGCTGAACTTCCAACACAAACTGTTTGATTAGTTGGTGTTGAGGAAATTGATGGAACAGAATTTACTGTTAAAGAAACATTTGACGAAGTTGATGCTGGCGCACAAGTTCCACTTACCACAACATTATAATTTGATGCGGTATCAGAAATTGATACAGGATAAATTGAAAGTGTTGAAGAAGTTGCTCCCGAAATATTTGTCGTTCCTTTTCTCCACTGATATGTGAGAGCTGTTCCGGTTGCAGTAACTCCAAAACTTGCTGAACTTCCAACACAAACTGTTTGATTAGTTGGTGTTGAGGAAATTGATGGAACAGAATTTACTGTTAAAGAAACATTTGACGAAGTTGATGCTGGCGCACAAGCTCCGTTCACAACAACATTATAATTTGATGCCGTATCAGAAATTGATACAGGATAAATTGTAAGTGAGGAAGAAGTTGCTCCCGAAATATTTGTTGTTCCTTTTCTCCACTGATAAGTGAGAGATGTTCCGGTTGCTACAACTGAAAAACTTGTTGAACTTCCAACACATGCTGTTTGATTTATTGGTGATGTTGAAATAGAAGGAACAGAATTTACAGTTAAAGAAATATTTGATGAAGTTAAAGCAGGCGAACAAGCTCCGTTCACAACAACATTATAATTTGATGCCGTATCAGAAATTGATACAGGATAAATTGTAAGTGAGGAAGAAGTTGCTCCCGAAATATTTGTTGTTCCTTTTCTCCACTGATAAGTGAGAGATGTTCCGGTTGCTACAACTGAAAAACTTGTTGAACTTCCAACACATGCTGTTTGATTTATTGGTGATGTTGAAATAGAAGGAACAGAATTTACAGTTAAAGAAATATTTGATGAAGTTAAAGCAGGCGAACAAGCTCCGTTCACAACAACATTATAATTTGATGCCGTATCAGAAATTGATACAGGATAAATTGTAAGTGAGGAAGAAGTTGCTCCCGAAATATTTGTTGTTCCTTTTCTCCACTGATAAGTGAGAGCAGTTCCTGTGGCGGCAACTGAAAAACTTGCTAAACCTCTAACACATGTTGTTTGACTAACTGGTGTGGTAGTGATAATAGGTACACCGTTTAAAATTAAAGAAACATTTGATGAAGTGCTAACTGATGAACAATATCCGCTAACAACAACATTATAATTGGATGCAGTATCTGAACTTGCTACTGAATTAATTGTAAGTGTGGGAGAATTTGCTCCCGAAATATTTAATGTTCCTTTTCTCCACTGATAGCTTAAACTGATTCCGGTTGCGATAACAGAAAAACTTGTTGAACCTCCGACACATGCCGTTTGGTTAATTGGTTGTGTGGTGATGCTTGGACAAATACATATAAAAAGAGAAGCATTTATTGATGTAACGGCAGGTGAACAAGTTCCTGAAACAACAACATTATAATTAGATGATGTATCAGAAATATTAACAGGGAAAATTGTAAGGGTAGCAGAAGTTGCTCCAGAAATTTTTCCTCCGTTAGTTAAGTTTACAGTTCCTTTTCTCCACTGGTATGTTAATGCGGTTCCGGTTGCAACAACTGAAAAATTTGCAGTACCACTATCAGTTGACATTAGACTGACAGGCGATGTGGTAATCACAGGTGCTGTGTTCACCGTTAAAGAAGCATTGGATGAAGTTGAAGCAGGCGAACACGTTCCACTGACAACAACATTATAATTTGTTGCAGCATCGGATAACGATACCGGATTAATTGTGAACGAAGATGAGGTTGCTCCTGAAATATTTGTCGTTCCTGTTCTCCACTGATAGGTTAATGCGGTTCCGGTTACCGTAACTGAAAAAGTTGCAAAATTTCCAACACAAACTGATTGATTAGTTGGTGCAGAAGAAATTGCAGGAGCAGCATTCACCGTTAAAGAAACATTTGATGAAGTTGAGGCAGGCGAACATGTTCCGCTGACAACAACATTATAATTTGTTGCAGCATCTGATATCGATACCGTATTAATTGTAAACGAAGATGAAGTTGCACCTGAAATATTCACCGTTCCTATTCTCCACTGATAAGTTAGAGCAGTTCCTGTTGCAACAACTGAAAAGCTTGCTGAACTGCCTGCACATACGGTTTGATTTGCAGGTGCAGAAGTTATTGATGGTGCTGTGTTAACTATTAAATAGACATTCGATGAAGTTGAAGAGGGCGAACATGTTCCGCTCACAACAACATTATAATTTGACGCAGTATCTGTGATTGCTGCTGAACTAATTGTAAATAAAGAAGACGTTGCTCCCGAAATATTTGTCGTTCCTTTTCTCCACTGGTAGGTTAATGCAGTTCCCGATGCAACAACAGAAAAATTTGCTGAATTTCCAACACAAACTGTTTGATTTGCTGGAGCTGTGGTTATAATCGGTGTTACGTATAATGATAAAGAAATATTCGATGAGGTATTAGTTGGTGAACATGTTCCCGAAATAACAACATTATAATTTGAAGCAGTATCAGAAACTGCTACAGAATTAATTGTAAACGAAGCTGAAGTTGCTCCTGAAATATTTGTCGTTCCTTTTCTCCACTGATATGTTAATGCGGTTCCTGTTGCGGTAACAGAAAAATTTGCTGAATTTCCAACACAAATGGTTTGGTTGGATGACAAGGAAGAAATAGCCGGCGCAGTATTTACAGTTAAAGAAACATTTGATGATGTGCTGGCAGGCGAACAAGTTCCACTGACAACAACATTAAAATTTGTTGCAGCATCAGAAATTGCTACAGGATTAATTGTAAGTAATGCTGATGTTGCTCCCGAAATATTTGTTGTTCCTTTTCTCCACTGATAAGTTATTGAAGTTCCGGTTGCAGCAACTGAAAAACTTACTGAATTTCCAACACATGCTGTTTGATTAGTCGGTGCAGAAGTAATAACAGGTAAAGAATTTACTGTTAATGAAACATTCAATGAAGTGCTGGTAGGCGAACAAGTTCCGCTAACCACCACATTATAATTTGTTGCGGTATCCGAAATTGCTGCTGAACTAATTGTGTATGAAGCAGCCGTTGCTCCTGGAATATTTGTTATTCCTTTTCTCCACTGATAGGTTAATGCGGTTCCAGTTGCAGTTACTGAAAAAGTTGCTGAACTTCCCACACATGCTGTTTGATTAGTCGGTGAAGTAGTAATTCCCGGTGTAGTGTTTAATGATAAGGAAACATTTGATGAAGTTGCATTTGGTGAACAAGTTCCCGAAACAACAACATTATAATTTGATGCAGTATCAGAAATTGCTAGTGAACCAATTGTAAGCGAAGAAGAAGTTGCTCCCGAAATATTTGTTGTTCCTTTTCTCCACTGATAAGTTAATGCAGTTCCGGCTGCAGCAACAGAAAAACTTGCTGAACTTCCAACACATGCTGTTTGATTAGTTGGTGCTGTTGTAATAACAGGTAAAGAACTTACTGTTAAAGAAACATTTGATGAGGTGCTCGCTGGAGAGCATGTTCCGCTTACAACAACATTATAATTAGATGCAGAATCAGAAATTGCTACTGAACTTATAGTAAATGAAGCAGACGTTGCGCCTGAAATATTTGTTGTTCCCTTTCTCCACTGATAAGTTAATACTGTTCCGGTTGAGGTGACTGAAAAAATTGCCGAACTTCCAACACATGCTGTTTGATTTGTTGGTGCTGATGAAATTGAAGGAACAGTGTTCACTGTCAAAGAGGCATTTGATGAAGTAGCAGTTGGCGAAGTGGATCCGCTGACAACAACATTATAATTTGTTGAGGTATCGGAAACTGCTGTCGAACTAATTGTATATGAGGAAGAATTTGCTCCCGAAATATTTGTCGTTCCTTTTCTCCACTGGTAAGTTAGTGAAGTTCCAGTTGCAGTAACTGAAAAAGTTGCTGAACTTCCGATACATGTTGTTTGATTAGTTGGTTGTGTTGTGATGTTTGGTGCGGTTGCCGAACAACTTGATGGTATGGTAGCAACTACAGCCGCAATATTTACATCTCCGCCTTTTGAAAGTCCTCTTCCATTTAATGAAGCACCAGTGTTTAAAGTGATCGCACCATTCACAAGTAATGTACCAATGAAGGTAGAACTATCTCCTAAAGTAAATGCCCCATTTATTTGCCAATATACATTACACAAAGAAGCTGAATTCCTAAGAATAACATGTGTGTGTGTTGCAGTTAATAATGCACCATTTATCTTAATAATAAATATGGCATTGGCATTACCTTGCGCATCCAAAAAGAGTGTATCAACAAATGACGATGCAGCTCCCATACAATAAACTCTTGGGGTAAGCACCTGACTATATCCTAAAGTTGTTCCAATAGTGGTATCGCAGGTTCTCGCAAACAAATTGCTATATGCAGTACTCACATCTGCTGCTGCATAAAATGAAGCAGAATCTGCAATATGAGCTGTTCCAACTAAAGTTCCAGGAGGGAATCCCGTATATGCACCCACATACGTTCCGATATCGCCTGTGACATAAGAAGCTCCGACTGCGTGAAATGCTCCCGAAGAGGTGAATAACACAAAGCCGGAAGCTGTTCCTAAAGTAGGTGCCTGACCGAAATTTATTTTTGGAAATAATAATAATGCAATAATTGCAATTATAAATAGTAATTTACTTTTCATTTGAAATAGATTTAATGTGAATGAATTTTCACACGGCAAAATTGCGCACCTTTAAACAAGTAAGTCTTATATAACTTTTAAATTAATTTGCATCATTCACACATACCTTTTTCTGGTAAAAAAAATACATTTAAAACGTAAAATATGTAGTTTGATCAATTATTACTCACCCTAACAACTGTTATTCAACATATTATACCGCAATTCAAATAAAAATGGCGTATTATTTAAAAACTAATTCAGTGATTATCAAATAAAAATTTTAAAGGTACATATTTAATTTTTATATAAATTGACGCTTAACTTATTTTGAAGTGTATATTAATTAAATAAATCAACTAAAATATATAAAAATGGGAAATTTATATTTATTTGAAAAAAAAGTTAATAAATCATCAAAAATTATTAATCTGTATAGAAATTTAATTAATAAATTTCATAATATTATTAATGTAAAATTCAATGATTCAATTTTCTTAAATTTAAAAATTAATAAACTCTTTGCAATCATGATGTTTTCATTGATAAGTAGTTATAATATATCAGCATCTACTACTTATTATTCTTCAGGTTCATCACACCCTGAAGGTACTTATAGCTGGTCTACTTTAAGAAATGGAACAGGAGCAGCACCTTCCAATTTTACTTCGGGTGATATTTTTGTTGTCCAAAATGGCGATACGATGGGGCCTTCTTCTTCATGGACTGTTTCTGGCACAGGAGCCGAAGTAATTGTTGAAAGTGGCGGGGCATTAACCATGTTTTATGCAAGCATGACGCTGCCTTATTTAACTATTAATACTGGCGGTTATGTTAGCGTTCAGGGTGGAGGAACACTTACAATTAATAACGGAAATACTTCTGGGTCCGGGTACGATATTATTGTCAATGGCACATTAGTAAATACATATTTTTATGCTTCAAATGGTATTATTTCATATGGTAGCGGAGCAACTGGAAGTGTTGGAAATGGCGGAATATACCAACACGATCAGGATGGAACTACTATTCCAACCTTTAACTGGTCAACAGGATCAACCTGTTTAATAACAGGTGTGATTAGTAACATGCTTTCTGGATTAGGTCAAACTTTTTATAATTTTACATGGAATTGCTCCGGTCAAAATACAGATCTGAATTTTAGTGGAAATTTCACAGGTCCAATAAATGGTAATTTTACGATTCAAAATACGGGCGTTTCATCACCAAGTACTTTATATTTATGCAAAAATGGGAGCATTACAATCACTGTTAGTGGAGACCTTGTTGTATCTTCAGGTGCAACATTCGGTGGTGCTTCATTGAATGGTACACCAGTTTTTAATTTAGCCGGCAATTTAACAATAAATGGAACGTTTACTACACATGCATCTGCTCCTGGGTCATCAAGTCTTAACTTTACAAACGCAGGTATTCAAACTTTCACAAATTCAGGTACGATCAGTAATAAAATAAATTTTACTGTAAATAGCGGTGCAACAGTTGACATGGGAACCAATATTTTTAGCGGTTCCGGAACTTTCACTTTGAATTCAGGCGGAACAATAAAAATAGGCAATTCATCAGGAATTACATCATCAGGTTCTACAGGTAATATTCAAGTAACTGGGACTCGCACGTTCAATACCGGGGGGAATTATTCATATACAGGTTCATCATCACAAGTTTTCGGAAATGGTTTACCGTCAACAGTAAATAATCTCACAATTAATAATGGAAATACTGCAATGTCTTTAAATGGAAGTTTAACAATATCAGGCATTTTAACTTTAACAAGCGGAGCGATTTCCATTGGACCCAATACTTTAACCTTGAATGGCGATTTCAGCGGAACTTCAACAAATTGTTTGAGTGCAAACGGAAACAGCTCAAACCTGACAATTGGAGGTAGTGGATCAATCGGTACACTTTATTTTGATCAAACGACAAG
>Ga0207056_1054_pt1 | contig 22399 bp, 16 predicted proteins | sample Alteio_BWMinCont_58_FD_153289 | JGI IMG/M metagenome (GOLD analysis project Ga0207056, IMG submission 153289) | Enriched cells from forest soil in Barre Woods Harvard Forest LTER site, Petersham, Massachusetts, United States -... | ecosystem: Environmental > Terrestrial > Soil > Temperate forest >... | reverse complement strand
TCCCTTCTTGCTGAAAACTGTTCGCAACAAAGATTAAAGGAAATCATATAAATATCTTGATGTTCTTTAAAAGAATGCGTAAGAGAAAGACCTTTCTCAAAACAATGGAATAGATTTGACGCAATTTGCTTATTCCCTTTGCCAAGTTTCCATGCAGACTGATTTTCCTCTTCATAAAACACCAATTCCGTGGGAGTTGGGGAATCAATCTGATACACAACAAGACGCAAACTATTGATCCGAACTAATGAATTCGAAGTCGATAACTCAATTCTCATCTGTTTTATGGGTTTTTTAAGCGACCATAGCTTGGTAAAACAATAAAACTTCCGATTTGGATTGCTGCGCATTTCAATGAGCTGCACCGCACGTTTTTGCAAACCATTGCCTTGATCAATGTAGATCCGTAGAGGAAAAGTATCATGGGAATAAAAACAATCTGGGGGGACTTTTAACATGCGCACCGTCTGATAAGCTAATGCCAGTTTGTCATCGTACCGAGCTGCGTAGGCGGCGGGCCAGGTGATCTTCCAGTCTTCATAGGTCGAAATTCGATGAGGAAGGATATCCCCGATGAATTTCTGGTAATATTGGTTTTTTCCAAGTTGATGGGGGTGGCCGCGACCGCTGACATGATCGTGTTCCCAATTGCTGAATTGGTTTGCCTCTTCGCTTGTAGGATAGCTTGCAGAGCGCAGTAAGATCTGTCGCATTTGCTCTTGAAATCGCTCCGATTTTACATCTAATGCAATGAGGCCATTTTTAAGGTTTTCCCCCAAAAGATCTCCAAAGGCTGCTATGCCCTTCTGAACAATCATTCCTTCATCTCTTTGAATATCTTTTGTCATTGCTGCGGGTGCTATGATTTTGCCTTTGTCATCTATCTCTTGCAGCGACCCCTTGCCCACACCTGCAAGGGCAACTTGTTCGCAAATATAATGGCCTCGCATGATAGCTTGGTTCACACCCCAAGGAAATCCCGCTTTCAGCAAAAAACCTTCTCTGATATATCCATGAAGCAATGACAAATGCGATTTCTCGCTTGTGCCTAGGTAAAGACCATGAATGGGAATTTGATATCCTGCCATAGCGAGTATTTTCAGCAGCATCCCTTGAGTTGTTCCGGCCCAACCAACATCCACTAAGACCATTTGTGAAAGGCTATTGAGGTCAACGATACTTGAAAGATATTTCAGAAAATTGCCTCTCCTTTTTGCGGAATAGGCGATCACTTGTTCTCTAATGGGTGCGTGAGCAATGAGATACTCAATGAGTTGATCCCCAAAAAAATCATTTTCTAACTTGACATTCCCATACTTTGCAAACTTGCCAACACTTGAAAGATCGAGTCCGATTAAATGACAAAATTCCTCTACAGTAAACTTTGAAGCGGGATGGCAGTTCATCAAGGCAATTAACTCATTTTTATCGCAGGAGAAGATTGAAGCCTTTACCATGAATTCTCTTGAAACCCACATTTCAGTAGGTTCTAGAGATACATTCGGATAATATGGCGCCATCTGTCGTATCATTTTGTTATACAAATCCCCTTCACGCATCAAACAAAAGAGACGTGTAGCTCCTAAATCTTCTGCGCGCCTGTAAAGCCAAGCAACGAAAGCAATCACAAAAGGACCCAACACTGTGGCTCCATAACGCCATAAGAAGCGTTCTCGTGCATTACATTGAAGCAAATCGGTATGATGACTGATACTGCTTCGGAGTGCTGAAAAGCCGAAATCCCCTTGATGTGGATCTAATTGCAGTGTGCGCAATCTCTCCTCTTTCGGCCACTCTCTTTCGATGACCGTTAAGAGTCCTTCTGCATATTTTTCAAAAAATATAGTGCGAATCCCTTCTGAAGAAGCCGCTGCAACGTCACTTAAGTAGTTGTCACCAATATGAAGAACTCTATTGGACAGAACTTCCTTTTTAGACAGAATCGTCTTGAACAGACCATAGCGTTTTCCAAAACCTGCATCTGATGATGAAAAAATTTCATCAACTAATGGAAGAATGCCCTCAGAACGATCCAACAAAGCTCTCAATTGGATTTCAGAGAAGTAAGTATCGGAAACAAGGACAACCTTAATGCGCTTTTTTTTAGCGTATCGAATCAGTTCGACAATATTCTGGTCGAGATTTGTAAGTTGTTTTTCCAAGGCGAATTCGAGATTCACAAGATCGTCGACATCGGATTCGTTTATAATTCCCTTTTTACCTAATACCATTTCCTCAATGGATATCTTGGTGAATATTCCGCTCAATACCCAATAGATCTCTTGCAGGGTCACTTCAGCAGGTTGTTTTGGATCGTCCTGCTTTTTCTGTCGCGCAAACCGCTCAGCTTCAATGCGAAGAACGGCAAATCCTTCTGAAGAGACTGCCTCAATGAGCCACCCTTCCTCTTTCAATTTGGCTCCAAGAATCATGAATATATCGAAGGCTAACGGTGCCTTACGCCAAACGAGAGTGTCAAAAATGTCGAGGGATAGGACATCGATCTCTTTCGAGTCGATCAGTTGATAGGCCGGAAGCAATCTTGTGTCCGTATTCATAAACGGGGGTCTGTTTTCTGTATGATGTAGCTCACGTTTTTTTGATTAAAGCCCTTATAGCCCTCCCTACGCTGCAAATTCTCCAAATGGCTCCCAAGGGCTCCCTTAGTTCGGAATTTCTCTGCCTGCTCAGCCGTAATTTGCCCTTTCTTCAAAAGATTATCAATTCTACGACTATCCACAGGCCACATCTCCCCTTTTGTAAATGCTTGTCGTAAATATGTAAATGAACTGAAGGGCTCCATCATCCCAATCCCTTTGTCAGCTAAATCCCGGGTCAGTTCATCAAACATAAACTGCGCTTCAAGATGATGCATGCCCCCCTTTAAAATGGAATCCCCATGCAAAGCACACCAAAGACCCACTGTCGATAGCTTTTCACTTTCTGGCAACGTCTGATAACGATAATCAATCTCCAACTCTTCCGAATTGAGATCGACATCCAAAAACAGGATCAAGCGAGTATTCCGATGCTCCATAATCTGCGCTCCCCAACCTGCCTCCTTGCCGGCATAATAACGCTCGCGACAAAAAAATCCCATCATCTCAAATAAGCGTACAAGTTGGGAAAAATGGCGCCTCGAAGAACGAAATGTATGGTGATCGTGATTTGCCCACCCCATTCCTAGACGATCCTGCCGATTCTTTTGCAGCTGACCTGCAGTATTTTTCGCCTGCCAATAATCTCTTTCACACTGCAATACAATCCAAGCAGCCAAATCCTCTCCAACGAGCTCTATGATCCGACTGGCTAATGCTAGGGTATGTGTCATGGCCTCATCTTCGTCCACAAGATCGCGCGGACGCGATTTCCACAACTCAATGGAATGAAGATATCGCTCGACATATTGAGCGTCGTGATGGATGGGTTCCATCGTGTGGGAAAAGCGCCTTTCTACGACTGATAACGTCACGCCCCCTTCCGTGGATACGGCACAGCGACGGAATTCGCTAAGGAGTGTTCCTTCAATCAGACCTGACATACCCCTGACCATGAGATAATCCGCAATGCTCTCAACAGTTACAGCAATACCAGTCATTCCTTCATTTTTGTCATACAGGACAACTCTTGGGAGCTGAGCGCCAGGATGATGAAAAATTCGGTATGATGCTGTGGCGGCCTCAGAGACATATCCAGCAGATGTTAACTCAGATTCAAAATGGGCAGAGTTGACAATTGATACGTGATCGAGCCAGTCAAAAAGCCGTGTGCTTGTCTGTTTATAGAGGTCGTCCTGAAGTTGGGCAATAGCCGGATTCCGTTTGCATGCGTCTTCTAATAGTTTTAGGACAAGCGCCTCAGCCTTGGGCTCACATTTCCATTGATACGTGGTAATAGCGGTCATAATTGCCCCTTATAGTTTTATTTTCACTGTAAGAGCTGTTGTGTAAAAAGACAAGATCTGTAAAAGTTGTTCTTTTCTTTGAGAGGAAAAGGACAAGGGACCTAAAGGACATAAGGGACATAAAGGACAAAGGGACATAAAGGACAATGCAACTGTCCTTTACGTCCTTTATGTCCTTTAGGTCCCTTGTCCTTTATGTCCCTTTTAGGGGAAAACGTTTATGATTAGCCGCGTTTGTTTCTTGGTAAATTACAACTTGTACGAATCAAAACGTCACTTTACCCAGAAATTAATGGAAGCTTTAAATCGACTAAACATCGAAACACACTTGATCGATCTCCAAGAAAACCCTTTCGAAGCGGAAACAGCACTCGAAATCCAAGAATTTGCCCCTGACCTCACCGCTTCATTTAACTCCATTCAAGCCTTACCCTCAGGCAAATTTCTTTGGGATATCTTGCAAATCCCCCATCTTTCCATCATTGTCGACCCCATACAATACTCAATGGATCTCATCAAAAGTCCTCTTTCTATTATCACCTGTGTCGACCGATTTGATTGCGAATATGTCCGCAAACAGGGTTTCAATAATATCTTCTTTTGGCCCCATGCAACGGATAAAGATCTCCAAATAAAAGGGGGAGAAAAACCCTATGACATCGTCCTCATTGGCAGTTGTTATGACTACGAAAGCATGCGGAATTCCTGGAAAGAACGCTATTCACCGAAAATCCAAAAAGCGTTGGCGTCGGCATCAGAAATGGTGCTCGCAAATCGCACGATGACTTTAGTGGATGCATTGACAGCAGCTTTAAAAGAATGTCGTGCAGAGCCATCGGAATATGATTTCATGACGTGCTTTTATGACTTTGACAACTGCGTGAGAGGTTTTGATAGGGTAAATTTAGTGCGCGCGATTAAAGATTATCCGGTCCATATTTTTGGGGATATGATGTCCGATGATGATCGATATCAACTAGATTGGCGAGATTATTTATCTGACAAACCCAATGTGACAGTACACTCAGGAGTCCCTTTTGCAACATCTCTTGAAGTCTTGCAATTGAGTAAGATTTGTCTGAATAGTGTCCCCTCTTTTAAAAATGGAACACATGAACGGATCTTCAATAGCTTAGCTTGTGGGGCTTTGCCATTATCAAGCCCAAGCATATATTTGGAAGAGTGTTTTAAAGCTGGCAAAGAGATTGCGTTCTACCAACATGGGTACTGGGATGAGTTGAATGCAACGATTGACGATATTTTGATTCATGAGAAAAAGCGTCAAACGATGGTGGAAGCAGGAAGGGCTAAAGTGATGGCCGAGCACACCTGGGATGCGCGTGCAAGACAGCTTGTCGAGCACTTAAGCAAGCTATAATCCCGCCCCGGAATTGTGCTCGCAAAAGCCACTGCACACGGCCCGAAATTGTGCCCACAAAAGCCACTGCACACGGCCCGAAATTGTGCCCACAAAAGCCACTGCACACGGCCCGGAGGGCTGTTACAATTTAGCCCAGGCTGAGCGCTGCCCCGGAGGGGCAAGCGAAGCCTGGGAAACGGCCCCACACATACATCTCGCCCCGGTAGGGGCGCTACCTAATCAAGTATTTTGAATCAAAAGATCCTGGCTAGATCTTACCCACACTTGCACCCACTTTGATGACCAAGTTTGTTACGTTGTCTGCGTCTCCCTTGCCATTCTTCTCACGCTCTTGCTGATTTTTTACCGATTTCCTTGTCAATGCTTCCGCTATTTCTTTTGCATCTTCTCTGAAATTCTTCGATATAACCTCTATAGTTTCTGTCTCGTCGACAAAGTTAATGGCACCATCAGATCGCAGAACAAGTATATCACCAATTTGTAGATTTGTTACAGTTGTTTGAGATATGCATGTGCTAAGACACATACTTGCATCTCCTATTGATATTCCAATACCCCCCGATCCGCGCCCTAACTTATGTCCCATAATTTGTTCAGCTTTTTCATGTACGCGTTGGCTGACAAAATTTAATACACGAGAAATGGGAGTAGAACGGATCTGTCCACCTACATTGCGATAGATATTTGCCTCAGAATCCCCGACAGTGTTAGTATATACTACCCCATTAGGCGTGATATAAGTCATGACTGCAGTTGTTCCACCATAAGATGTCCATTTCGTACACACTTCGTTGTTAATCTGGTGTGTAAGTGTATCGAATGCCTTCCGAACATTATTCTCTTTGTCTTTAAGCATACTAGGAAATCGGTTTTTAAACTCTCGATTTGCATATTTTGCAACCTGAGTTCCAAAAGAAGATTCAGCAGTACCCTCTTTAGGAGGGCCATGGCCATCAAATACGGCTGCAAAAAAGCCCTCGGAAAACTGAAAGGAAGAGTGCGTGTCTTCCATTTCTTTCGCATAAATTCCAAGATCGTGAGCTGAGCCAACAGAAAGCTTTATTGTCGAAGCCACTTCAGCAAGAGTCTGATCTTTTTGAAGGGATTCTCTGGCTCTATCGAGTTCCCTTACTCGAAAAGTTATATCTTGAAGCGATGGAAGGTTCCACCTATCTACAAAAGGATTCGTAGACCCTAATTGTCTTCCTCCGCCCGATTCTTTCTTTTTTCGCTCATATTCATTTCGATGTATCTCCAGAGCAGTACGGCCTCTTTTATGCATTTTTCGCAAGATTTCATCATTAAATATTTGTCGCACGGATTCTTTGCTCTTACACAAGTCTACTATTTTCATAATAAGAGCGACTAAGGCTCCTAAAGCTGGTAAAAACAATAATACAGCTATTGCTCTATGCTTAAGAGAGAGCGTTTCATACTCATAATCACGTGCATAAAAATTGGCTCTCTGCCAATGGCGGATTGCATAAGGCACTCCACCAAAAACAAACCCTGTCAATGTGATGGCAAGACATTCACGAGCTGATATGCCATATTCAAGTTGATGAAGATGTAAAGATAATGTCATAAACTTACGACACCCTAATTACTAAGTTTGATATGTTGCCACCTTCAGATTCTTTGCTAACTTGCTCTGTTAAATTTTGAGCCACAACTTTAGGACAGAAATGACGAGGGTTAAAGATCTCTCGATTAAGATCTGCAAGCGATTTCTCATGAGTGCGTTTAAATATTGCTCCTCTCGATCTGAGAACTATGGTATCGTGCACCTGTACTCTTGATACTGTGATTAAACGGATTCGACGGTCCAGGTCTTCACTCCCGATGTTCTCAATTGATCCATGAATCGAGAGAGGAATGGCCATGGTCTTTGATAATCCCCCATTACTTCGATAAATATTAGCTTCACAACCCCCAATTGTATTCGTAAAGGCCAGTCCATTTGGGTCTATGTACGTCATCACTGCGGAGGCTAGACTTGGATTCTTCCATTCTAGGAGGACCTCGTCATGAATTCTATTTGTTAGTGATGTGAAAGCCGCTTGAACATTACCACCCTTGATTTTAAGGATTCTGGGAAACCATTTTTTAAACTCTGCATTTGCATATTTAGCTACATGATTTCCATTAGTCCCATCAAAAACAGCAGCAAAAACCCCTTCATTAAACTCTAAGAAAGAATGTGCGCCTTCCATCTTCTTTTCTTGACCTTTATTACAAGCAAAACCATGAGCAAATTTAAAAGGCTTTCGGTCTGTTGCACTATCTAACCTTTGAATTTCTGCAAGTTTTGGAAGATCCTGCTGTGTTATAAAGGGATCTCGATCTCCCTTATCATTAGCTTCAAGTCCCGAACGATGCAAAAATAAAGTATCGCTAGCTTGTTCGTGCATATTACCTAACATTTTACTTCTATTATCTGGGCTGAATTCTTCGGGTTTCCCTAAAGGCGTTTTGGTTTTGCATAAGTCGACGATTTTCATGATGATAGCGACTAAAGTCCCCAGTGCAGGCAAAGCCAATAGAACAGCGATTGCTTTATGTTTAAGACAGACAGACTTTTGCTCCCCCTTATAAGACTGAGCCATTTCCCAGTGGCGCATAGCGAAAGGCATTCCCCCAAACAAAACAATTCCTGTGAGTGCAATGCCCATGCCTTCGCAAGCTGAAATGCCATATTGACGTTCATGAAAATGTAAAGATAATGTCATAAAAAAACTCCATAATTTAAAAACTAAAATTAATTGTAAACTATTGTTAAATATAATTCAAATAAAATGTTATTAAAATTAAACAAACTTTTTAACAATGGACGAGATGGACAGTAATGGACATGGACAACATGAGTAATTGCAGAAGTGCCGGCCCTCCGGGACGGTATTATTGGTTGGCGATTACCCAGGCTTCGCTTACCCCTCCGGGGAGCTTCAGCCTGGGCTATTATGTGAACAGGCCCTCCGGGCTGTATGTGGATACTTTTGTTTGAAAATCAATTTTTCACAATGCCCGGAGGGCTGTTTACATAATAGCCCAGGCTGAAGCTCCCCGGAGGGGTAAGCGAAGCCTGGGTAACTGCCAAATAATAATCCCGTCCCGGAGGGCCGGTACTTCTGCAATTACCTCGTAATGGACAAAATGGACATTTGAATCAAAATTATTGTCCACTACGGTCCATTATCGTCCATTCAAGTCCACTTCGGTCCATTCACGTCCATTCCATCCATCCCCATTATTGTTTGAACTTTTCTCTGAGAGAAGCTACACTCTAGTAATCCTTTTCTCATAACCCCAACACTATTGAGGTCTTTTTTTGAGTACAGATGAAAACTCCTTAGATGCAGAGCTCGAGAATGCCGTTCTGGCAACATTGAATCCCTCATCAAGTGGACAGCCTAAAAAAGATACTTCCCCCGAAGAGCTCTACATTCTCCCCATTGTCAAACGTCCCTTTTTTCCAGGAATGGCCGCACCCATCGTCATCGAGGCAGGTCCTTTTTACGAACTCATGAGAGTGATTGCCAAATCTGAGCACAAATGCATCGGTCTAGTGCTCATGGAAAATGAACAAGTCGACATCTACAAAGCAGCCCTTAAAGATCTGTTTCCAGTCGGCGTGCTGGCACGCGTACTGCGCATCATTCCCATCGAACAAGGCGGTGCACAAGTTATTCTGAACATGGAAAAGAGAATTGTCCTTGGAGAAGCTGTCCTGACGGCACCATTCTTAAAAGCTAAAGTTACCTATGTCGAAGATCAACCCATTCTATCTGCAGAACTCAAAGCCTATTCCATTAGCATTATTTCCACGATCAAAGAGATTCTCAAACTGAATCCCCTTTTTAAAGAGGAACTGCAGATCTTTCTAGGACACTCAGACTTCACAGAACCTGGAAAACTAGCAGACTTCGCTGTGGCCCTTACAACAGCAACCCGAGAAGAGATGCAAGAAGTTTTGGCCACCTTTGACATTACCATGCGGATCGAAAAAGCACTGATCCTACTGAAAAAAGAGCTCGACATTAGCATCCTTCAAAGCAGCATCAATAAAAAAATCGATGCCACCATTACCAAAAGCCAAAAAGAGTTCTTTCTCCGAGAACAGCTCAAAACGATTAAAAAAGAACTGGGAATCGAACGGGACGACAAGTCCTTAGATCGTGAAAAATTCGAAGCCCGCATCAAACAGAGAACCATTCCAGAAGACGTACAAAAAGTCATCAATGATGAAATGGAGAAGCTTTCGGTGCTGGATGTACAATCGGCAGAGTATGGAATCTGCCGCTCCTATCTCGACTGGCTCACACTGATTCCTTGGGGCATCTATGACAAAGAAGAGCACGATCTCAAAAAAGCCCGTATAATTCTTGAGGAGGACCACTATGGCCTTGAGGAAATCAAAACACGTGTACTCGAATTCATGGCTGTGGGCAAGTTAACGGGGAGCGTTAAAGGGAGCATTATCTGCCTCGTTGGGCCACCAGGAGTGGGTAAAACGAGCATTGGAAAAAGTATTGCCCGAGCCTTAAATCGCAAATTCTATCGATTTTCTGTCGGTGGCATGCGCGATGAAGCCGAGATCAAAGGGCACCGACGTACCTACATCGGAGCCATGCCAGGGAAACTGATTCAGGCTTTGAAAATTTGCCAAGTCATGAACCCCGTCATTATGCTGGATGAAGTTGACAAAATGGGGGTGAGTTATCAAGGCGATCCCGCATCAGCACTACTCGAAGTGCTTGACCCCGAACAAAATAACTCATTCTTAGATCACTATTTGGATGTCCGCTGCAACCTTTCAGACATTCTTTTCATCGTCACTGCAAACGTCCTGGACACCATTCCAGAGCCCTTAAAAGACAGAATGGAAATATTGCGCCTTTCTGGCTACATTTCTCAAGAAAAAGTCGAAATTGCTAAGAGATATCTCATTCCACGCAATCGCAAAGTCATGGGATTGCATGTCAAAGATATTGAATTTTCACCCGAAGCATTGCGCACCATCATCAATAACTATGCCCGTGAAGCAGGTGTCCGCATGCTTGAAAACCAAATCAAAAAAGTCATGCGAAAAGTGGCGATGAAATTGGTCGAGAAACCAACAAGGAAATCGAAATCAAAATCCCAAAAAAATAAAACTGAGCATTTTGCACACATCACCCCTACCGAGCTCAAGGAATACCTTGGGAAACCAATGTTCACAAGCGATCTCATCTATACTAAGCCTCCCACAGGAGTAAGTATCGGGCTTGCATGGACCTCTTTAGGAGGCACTCCTCTCTACATTGAAGCGATCAAAGTGACTGCGGAAAAAACAGAAATGAAGTTGACGGGGCAAGCGGGCAACGTCATGAAGGAATCTTCTGAAATTGCCTGGAGCTACCTCCACAGCGCTATCCATCGATATGCCCCAGGATATACCTTTTTCCAAAAATCACAAGTCCACATCCACATCCCGGAAGGGGCAACGCCAAAAGATGGCCCCTCAGCAGGTATCACGATGGTGACTGCCCTCCTATCTTTGTTAAAAGATACTCCAGTGAAAGATAAGCTTGGAATGACCGGTGAACTTACCCTAATAGGTCGAGTCTTGCCTGTGGGAGGAATCAAAGAGAAGTTTATTGCAGCAAAAAGAGCTGGTCTTAAATTTATCATCATGCCAAAAGAAAATCTACGCGATTATGAAGAGCTTCCCTCTTACATTAAAAAGGGGATTACAGTACATTTTGTAGAACATTATGATGAAGTATTTAAAATAGCATTTCCTGGAGGATAATCGTCGTGAGTAAATCATGGAAAGAACACAGCCAAAGCAAGATTATTCCCCCAGAAGCTTTGAAAAATCATGTCGAAAGCTTACGTAAAAAAGGAAAGACAATAGCAACTCTAAATGGCTCTTTTGATCTGATGCATGCCGGCCACTTGCACATCATCTACGAAGCATCAAAAGCCGCTGATGTGTTAATTGTAGCCCTCAATACTGACAGGTCTATTCAGGAATATAAAAGCCCATTGCGACCAATTATTTCACTTGAATACCGTCTGCAGATGATGTCAGCATTAGGTTTTGTCTCGTACGTCACTTGGTTTGATGAGACTGATCCTAAGAGAATTCTGAGCGTAATTAAGCCTGATGTCCATGTGAACGGAGCAGAGTACGGACAAAATTGCATTGAAGCAGAGACGGTCAAGATGAATGGTGGAAAGGTGCATATTGTGGAGCTGGTTCCAGGACTATCAACATCTGAAATCCTGAAAAAAATCAACACCATCCAGAACACGGATAACAAACGCATTTAATAAAACAAAAGCCTGGTGCCCATGTGTTGCATGTATGCCTAGGAAGAAAAGTAACAGGATAGGCAGGATCGCAAGCGGCAGGATAGGAAGGATGGCAAGCATCCTCTTGATATACAAAGAATTTCCAATGGATCTATGGCCTCCGGCCATAGATCCATTGGAAATTCTTTTGAAATACAAGAGGATGCTTGCCATCCTTCCTATCCTGCCGCTTGCGATCCTGCCTATCCTGTTACTTTTCTTCCTGGGCACGCAACACACAGGCATGGGTATATTGTTGGGGTGACACGAATAAGGAGTTTATGCGGTTAATTTGTACTTTTGATGATCAACAGCAAGCCTACACATTTTCAACTTTCCTGAAACAAAACGGAATTGAAAATCAGCTCGAAATCGACGTCAGCCGCGATTGGAGCAGCCACGAATATGGGGTTCCCGCCTGCAAAATTTGGGCCATTGACGAAGACCAATTCGAAGCCGCTCTCCAATTTGCTGAAGAATTCAAAAGCGATCCCCTCAATCCACGCTTTGCGATAAAGCCCAATCAAATTCCTCCGCAAATCGTTGTTGAAAATGTCACTTCTCAAACAGGCGATTCCCCCCAAACGCCCATTTCTAAGATGCGTGAACCTATGGGAGCCATTACACGCTATCTATTGCTCATTTGTACTTTCTTACTTGTTTCAGCCGCATTATCCTCCCCAACCGTGCCAGCCAAAATCCCTGCCTATTTGAACCCAACACCTGTCTATTCTCCACCGATCAATAAAGCACTAATGTTTGACTACCCAGAAGCATTCCAACTCGAAGACAAACTCATCGAAACTTATGGTCTCGAAAATCTTGTAAAACCTGATTCATTACCTGCCGAAGCACGTAAACTGATTGTGCAAATAGAAAATACCCCCTACTGGCAAGGAGTCTACCCTAAAATTGTAGAGCATTTCCAAAATCCAGACGCTCAATGGACCTTCAACACTCCAATGTTCGAAAAAATTAAACAAGGGGAATACTGGAGACTATTTACTCCATGCCTACTCCACAACGACCTCTTGCACCTATTTTTTAATATGATCTGGCTCGTAGTCCTTGGAAAACAAATAGAAGCCCGAATGGGTAAAGCCCGTTACATCCTGTTTATTGTCATTGTCGCCATTATCACAAATATTGCACAATATCTGATGAGCGGCCCTAATTTCCTGGGCTTCTCTGGAGTGCTTATGGGGATGGTGACCTATATTTGGAGGCGGCAAAGACAAGCCGCGTGGGAGGGGTATCAATTGGAAAAAGGAACCTTTAACTTTATTGCTTTTTTCATTCTCTTTCTCGTGACTCTGCAAATTATCTCCTTTTTCCTTGAAACACAAACAAAAACAACGTTGCCCATTGGAATCGCCAATACAGCACATCTTACAGGCGGCATTATGGGAATAATCCTCGCAGGATTCAAATTTTTCTCCTGGCGCCAAAAATCCATTTAAAGGTTCAATAAGTATCCTATGAGCGTTCGCGACATCATTATTCTTGGCACATCAAGTCAACAACCCACCCGTACACGCAACCACGGAGCATATCTTGTTCGTTGGAACGATGAGGGGCTTCTTTTTGACCCCGGCGAAGGGACACAGCGGCAATTCATCTATGCCAATGTCGCTCCTACCACAGTGAACAGAATCTTCATTTCCCATTTTCATGGAGACCACTGTCTTGGCCTTGGCTCGATGCTCATGCGCTTAAATCTCGACAAGGTCACCCATCCTATCCACTGCTACTATCCTGCAAGCGGAAAAAAATACTTCGATCGCCTTAGATATGGCAGCAGCTACCACGAGACAATCACCGTCATCGAACACCCTGTTAGTGAGGCTGGACTCGTAGAAAATAACGAACACTTCAAAATCGAAGCAACTTTTCTGGAGCATGGCATCGAAAACATTGGATGGCGCATTACAGAACCAGATACGCGCAAATTCGATGAAGCCAAACTACGCGACTTCCGCGTTTATGGACCTTCAGTCCGAGAACTTATTGAAAAGGGGAAGGTCTCGATACAAGGAAAAGAAGTCACCCTTGAAGAAGTCAGTTGGATACGCCCTGGAGATAGCATTGCAATTGTGATAGATACCCGTTATTGTCAAAATGCTATCGATATCGCTCGGAATGCAAGGGTACTCCTTTGCGAAAGCACCTACTTAGAAACACACCGCGACCTTGCTTATCAACACTTCCACTTGACTGCAAAGCAAGCTGCAATGATCGCAAAGGAAGCCAATGCAAAGCAATTGATCCTCACCCATTACTCAGCGAGATATCTTAACTTAAAGGAAATGGAAACCGAGGCTCAAGCGATTTTTCCCAATAGCTTTGCGGCCGAAGACTTGAGGGTTTTCCCTTTCCCCAAAAACGAATAAAACAAAGATCACAAAGATGCATCAGGTAGGCTAAAGCACAAGACAGGAATAGGAATCGTGGAAAAAGAAAAGTAACAGGATAGGCAGGATCGCAAGCGGCAGGATAAGAAGGATAGTAAGCATCCTCTTAATATTCAAAGAATTTCCAATGAAATTAAGGCCGGGAGGCCTTAATTTCATTGGAAATTCTTTTAAATTATAAGAGGATAAATACTATCCTCCTTATCCTGCCGCTTGCGATCCTGCCTATCCTGTTACTTTTCTTCTTCGACGTTTCCTGTCTTGCACATTAGCTTGCCTTGTGCCTGAGCTTGTCTGGTTCATCTTTGTGATCTTTGTTGACTAACAACTTGGAGGTAGTATCAATGTTTATCCAATCGGCGTATCAATTTCTTGAGCATCTGAGATCGGTCAAAAATGCCTCAGAACATACAATACGGAATTATTGCATCGACCTCAATGCTTTGAAGAACTATCTTGAAGCCTCCCTCTTAAAAAATTGCAAACAAGAAGACTTCCCAGATAAAATCTGCTTCCACAGCCCTTACAAGGATCGCTGGAAAGGGAAAGATGACATCCTTCCTATCGAAACAATCGATAAAAAAGCCATCAGAGGATTTCTGGCTCACTTAAGCGAACATAATCAAAACAAAAGAACCATCGTCCGACGCCTCTCCTCCCTCAGAACCTTTTTCCGATATGCCGTTTCCCAAAATTTAGCCCCCCTAAACCCCGTCGAAGACCTCGAAACACCTAAACTTGATAAAAAAATCCCCGTTTCCATCTCTTACGATCAAGTGAAAAAAATGTTTGATCAACCCGATTGCAACAGCTATCTAGGGCTGCGCGATCGAGTGATGATGGAGTTACTATACAGCTCTGGTTTACGCGTAAGCGAACTCGTAGCATTAAATCGTGCTGATATTGATACTAAAAGCCTCCTCATTAAACTAAAGGGAAAGGGAAAAAAAGAAAGAATCGTCCCAATCACAAAAAATGCCGCTGAATGGATCACCACTTATCTAAATCACTCCGAAAGGCATATGGAAATTGATGGCCACCAACCCGAAGTAGACTCACAAGCCATTTTTCTTAATAAATTCGGCACGCGATTGACAATGCGCTCAGTGGATAGGCATTTTGATAAGTACCTCAAAGCCAGCGGTTTAGCAAACAAAATCACTCCGCATACGATACGCCATACTATAGCGACTCATTGGCTCGAAAATGGTATGGACCTCAAAACGGTACAAGTGATGCTGGGACACAGTTCCTTGGCAACAACAACGATCTACACACAGGTGTCAACCAAGCTAAAAAAGAAAGTCTACGACGCTGCGCACCCACGAGCTTAAAAAAGGTATTTTTGCAGCAATTGTGGGCGAAGAGCCGCCCTTGCAGGGCTCAGAATTATATCCGAATTTATCCAGGCCTTCGATCGCCCTTTCAGGGCTTCCTCAGCCTGGGCTAGATAAAGACGCATCTTCGATGCTCAGCAAAGCGATTGCTTTCAAAGATCCTTACAAGAAAAATCCTGTGCTAAGCATCAAAGATGCGTCTCTATCTAGCCCAGGCTGAGGAAGCCCTGAAAGGGCGATCGAAGGCCTGGGTAAATTCGGATATAATTCTGAGCCCTGCAAGGGCGACTCTTCGCCCACAATTGCTGGTATTTTTGTACAAATGTACAATCCCACTTTACATAAAAATAGGTAGCTTGCTATAATAAAGTAAACAAGACAGGAGGCTGACATGGACAAGCGTTATAAAAGACTTAGCGTAGAATTTCCTGCTGAAGAATATGTCTATCTCAAAATGGCATGTGCAAAGAAGGGCGTCTCTTTGAAGGATTTCGTCACTCAAGCGGTCATAGTTTCTATTGATGATTATGAGAATGAACTAGCCGTTGCTTCATTAAATGAGGCTTTAACAGATGAAAATTTAAAAAACGCTATACCCTGGGATCAAGCAAAAAAAAAACTGGGGTGGACTAAACAGAAATGAAATATAAGGTTGAAATACTTCCACCGGCCTTAAAGACTTTAAAAACCATTGATACTAGATACTGCATTAAGATAATGGAACGCATTGATCTTCTTCAAACCGATCCCAGACATCATGGAAGTATTAAACTTTCAGGAGTTGAAAACTCATATCGAACACGCGTTGGCGTTTACCGCATTGTCTATAAAATCTACGACGAGAAGCTCTATGTCGCTGTGGTGAATATCGACCATCGGAAGGACATATATAGATGAAGACCGTGAAACTGCTAAGACGATGCCCAGTCGCGCCACGGCTCCGCTATCCCATCCACCACTTTTGGGATATCCATTGCCAGAAATACTTCTGCAAGAACCGATGTTATCACCCCATCAGCCTGTAACGCCTCTATCTTCGTCTTAAAAAGATCGTCTAATTCTTCAGCCGCTGCCTTGCCGTCTACTTCAGCCTTTGGATCTATGTTCGCCAATTCTGAAGTCAATCGTTCTAACATAAGCATCCCAATGACCTCAACATTGCGATTTAGGAATGCCTTAAAACTTCTCAATTCTGTTTCATGAATCAACGCTGCACGAGCTGCACCTTTAAATGTCACTGTGCCAGGAAATGGACTCGTAGCAGCAAGCTTTTTCCTCTCCTCATCCTGACGCTCTCCCAGTTTTCCTTTGATAGCCTGGCCAGGTGAACTGAAAAATTTAGTCAAGAACTGCAAACCACTAGCGGTAATCCGATGCTTAATCCCTGTCCCACTTTCATGTTTCTTAAGTATTGCATTAATATTACCTTTAATGATCGTCAAATGCTCTTTTTCGAATTCTTCTAAAGTACGGCCCCTTCCCTTCAATACATGCTCCATGACTATTTTTACAAATTCAGGGGAATCATCGCTGATTCCTTTACTTTTAACAACATGATAAGCGGCAGCTAAATCAGTAAATATATCCAATCCCTCTGCTGCCAATTTCTCAACATTGCCCTTTTTAAATACTGCACTTAAAGTTGCAATTAAATCTGGCCTTAACGCTTCTACCATCCCCCCCTTTATGTTTCCAGGTTTAGCCAATACATCAATAATTGACCCAAAATGGGGGTATACTTTCATTTGTTCACGAAGAACTCCTTTTGGGGAATATTTCGCCTGCAATTGTCCTTCAATCTTCGGCACGACCTTAGGGATCACGTCTTCAACCAATTTCTGGTGGAGTGCTTTGCTTAGCCTATCTAAAATAGGGTTTATTATTAAACGAGAAGCCGCGCTACTGACTGCATCTCTAACCCGACTCAAAGCAGAACCAGAGCTTTCAAGAGCCTCTTTTGCAACTCCACTGCTGGCATCTGAAGGCGGAGCAGCAGTGTCGGGAGCACGCTTCGGCTTCTGTGTGGGAAAACTTGCACCCGTTGGATCGTATTCTGGATCCGGAGGATTAGTGATACCGGCAGACATAAACACACCATTATTAATAAAATAAAGATTGCGTATCTTAATTTCATTATAACAGTAGTGTAAATAATTAGTTTAATATTTTTTAAATTAATTAACTATCAGAAACTTTCTAGATTTAACCACAGAGAAGAAAAGAAGGAAGAGCTATTGGTTTAACTTCGTCCAAAAAAGGCAGCTTTAATTATAACCCCCCTCTGCGTCTCCCCGCCTCCCCGTCTCTGCGTTAATCATTATAACGAATTTAACGCAGAGACGGGGAGGCGGGGAGACGCAGAGGGGGGTTATAATTAAAGCTGCCATTTGGACGAAGCAAACCAATAGCCCCTTCTCCTTTTCTCTCTGTGATCTCTGTGGTTAAATCTTACAGAAGTTTTTGCTGGAATTACTGGTTAACTAGATTGAATTGAACTTTGTATTTGACTGTTTTCCTGTTGAAATTTGCGACTAGAATCAATGACTAGAGAGGAAAGTTTAATGACACCGATTAGATTCGTCGCCAACATAAAGGTAATCGCAATATCAGCAAGAATCCAAATGAGATCGACATGAACCAAACTGCCTACAGGAATCAAAGCTATATATAAAAATCGGAATACACGCGCCTTTTTGGCACCAATGAGATAACCCAACGCCTTTTCACCACAATAAGCCCAAGCCAATATGGTTGTATAAGCGAACAAAATGAGAGCTATAATGACAATATAACCGCCAATAGGAGTTTTCAATCCCACAGAGAATGCATGAGTCACCATGTTTGTGCTTTGCAGTCCCGGTTCTTGCCATGCTCCGGTCAAAATAAGGACCAATCCAGTAGCAGTGCACACCACCATCACCATCAAAGGAGCGATTAGAGTAGAAATCCCATCGACAACAGGATTTTCTGAACGGGCACTGGCTTGCAGAATGGGAACAATCCCCGTGCCAGCATCTGTGGCAAAAAGACCCCTATCAAATCCAGTAGTGATCGCCTTTAACATGCTGAAACCCATCACCCCACCAACAACCGATGAGGAATTAAACGCATATTGGAACATTAGTTTGAATGCAGGCAGGATTTGTTCATAATAGGATGCAATAATAATGATTGCCGTGCCCAAATAGAGGATCGCTTTGAATGGAACGACATAGGAAGCAAAATTGGCTATGCGTGTAATGCCGCCTAATATGACGACGCCAACAATAGCGCCGACTGCCAAACTGCAATATAACGGATCAAATCCCATTTTACCGAGAGGAAGGATGACCGAATTGATCTGCGCAAAGTTACCAACAGTGATGGCTCCAAAAATTGTGAAAATAGCGAAAAGTGCAGCGAGGAAATTGTACTTTAGTCCATCGCGCAGATAATACATAGGGCCGCCGACATACTCGTTATCTTTTGTTTTATGTCGATAAAGAACGCCGAGGAGGCAGCTTGCGTATTGAATGACAGCTCCCAGAAAAGCCATGATCCACATCCAGACAAGAGCGCCTGGACCTCCCGTTGCGATAGCGACAGCCATTCCAGAAATGTTACCTGTGCCAAAATTTCCTGCTAGCACCGTGGAGATTGCTTCGAAGCGGCTGATGTTACCCTCACCGTCATTGTTTTTCTTGGTTAAACAGGCAAAGCTGGCCTTCAATTCTGAGATTTGCACACAACGAAGCCTGCAAGTCATGTAGATCCCAAAGCCTATCATAGCTGGAAAGATGACAAAGAGGGTGAAGCTATGATTAAAAACTTCGAGTAATGCCTTAAAATCCATGCAGAGGCCCTTGGTTAAAACAGCAAAATAATATATATAGATTTGGTCAAAAATGCAATTTCAGAGAGAATAAGCTTATCGATTCTGGCATTTTGTTGCAATTCTATAAAAAAGAGTTGGTCACAGCAGTTGCGGCGAAGATTTTCACACTATGGATGAGGGCAAATTTCAAGTATGGTTATCATCTTTTTCTCAGGACCGTAATGCCAAAAAATTCGATAGGCGCCTGGGGTATTTATTTTGAGCGTAAGATTCGAAAACATCTTCCCCATTAGGTCCTTCCATTTCATCATATTTATGTGTATTTAATGATGGGTGCTTTAGATTCTTATTCATTAACTTTAAACTTTTGACCACAGCTTTCAGAACGGTTTTCTTACTCTTGTCATCAATCAGCTCTTTTAAATCGTCTTCCGCATTTTCCGTGTACTTAAGATCGAATTCGTTACTTGTCATCGTTAACCATCCTATCCAATTCATCAGAACTAATAACTCTGCCCTTGCCTTCTTTTGATTGTCGGATTGATTCCTTAAGTCTTTTTCTAAATTCCTCTGTCTTGAGATCTTGAATCCCCTTTAAAATCATTGCATGAACAAAGTCTTTTATTGATAATCGTGCGTGTACACAAAGCGTTTTCAATATAAAGTGCTCATCTTCAGGAATATCAAAACTCAATCTAACCATATTTTCCTTCATGACAACCCCTCCCTATTCGATCCATACATTCATTCTCCCACATTACATATTTATATGTAAATATGTTTTTGCCATCTTTAACCAACTTAAATCTTCCTTTGAACGTTGTTAGAAAATGCACCTTCGAAAACATGTTAATTTGTTTAGTTCTGAAATGAGGTCGCTAATTATATTGTTCGGCCTAGATGCATCAAAATATGAATGTGATCTTCAACGCCATTGATTTTAATAACGGGACTCTTTAGACGATTTGCATTCCCACAAATGTATTGGAATAATTCTTTTTCAATCTTAGGAAGAATCCAGGGGTGCCTATTTTTAGTGCTAAAGACAATGTGTAATGGGATGTCTGCTAATGATTGTGGCATGTGATTAACCTCTTGTTGGATTAAAAGCCTTAAATGTCGTCCTTTCAGGACTCCAATAAAACGCATTGCACACCCAGGCCTCCGCTTCGCTCCGACCTGGGCTGTGAGTTGCCTGCCCTTCGGGCCTCAACACAAGGCATAATATTGACATCCAAGCATATGTTTTGGTCATCTTTAACCTTCGCGCTCATCTAAAGACTCAGATTCTTTGTCATACTTTTCTTTTGTTTCAGTCTCCTCTTCGTGAATCCCATCCATAGCACCTGCAGGAGGATTGTATTCACTAAAAATGTCCAGAATTGTGTCAGGAATACGGTCGCTAGACTTTGCACGAACTGCATCGCGATCAGTAATGAGGCGAAACAACTTTTTTTGAAAGACAGGTAGTATGCCCCCCTCTTTTTGAACTTTTCCACCTGCTTCAATTATACGATCATAGCTTTCCAAATATGCAGATGACATATACCTTCCCAATTCTGTTCTCCTCTTAGAAATACTACGAATGAACTCCTCAGTCGATTTATTAAAACCAACAATATAAAGAGAATCAATCAAATCCAAAAAAATGTTCCAATCAGAAAGATGTTCATCTCCAGTCATTTCATTCATCTTGATCTGTTGTTTTACGATATTTATCTCCATAATTTTATCAAGCCCTTGCAACGTGGCCGAAATAAATTCATTAAGCAATAAATGATCGTTTTCAGTAATTAGTTTTTCTACTAATTCATAATCAAAAGTTACGATCGCAACTTTAAAGAGTCTATCAATTTCTTTTTCAGAAAGTGAGCCTTTCCCCTTCTGAATAATACTATTGATAAGCTGGGCAACCCTTTTTCGATCAAGTCCATAGCCCTCTTTTACTCTATCATACCAATCTCTTGCTCTATCTGTATCTGTCACTACTACACCACTGCCTGTGGCTAGATACTCCTCTGCATATTCATTTAAATGATCTATAACATCAGATTTGTGAGTCTGATAAAACTCATCAAGCTTCGGTTGTAAATCGGGAATCACCGATTGGACTCTCAAGCTTAAATGAAGTACTAATTTGATCTGTTGTGGAGTTAGTGAAGTACTAGGTACCGAAAGGAATTTTCTTAGTAATTCCTGAATGACGCAATCGGAAAGGTCTGAGCGCTTTCCAATTGTAACCAACTCTGGGCTTTGCACTCCGAGGAGTTTAATCAACTGGATCACAGCATTTTGAGTGACTATCTTGTTCCTAATCGAACATCTTGATCGTGATAGATGATGCATAAAGTCAGCAATAGTCATTAAACAGGAATCACCTTGTAGCTCACGCACCTTTTTAAAATAATTTTTATATATATTGGTAACAATATCTTGCTGTCTTGAAAAACCACGATAATTGGTCAATGGATGTATTTCTAATAAGCCAGAAATTTCGTGAATATTAAGGTCATTGAGGAGAGTATCTTCTATACCTTCCCAATTACACTTTCCAAGCCAGTCCTGGCGGATCTGCACAATCAATCTATCAAAAGCTTCTGTTCCCCGTGTATGTTTAATAATAGCTTCCATTACTTGTTCCCTTTTTGGTAATGGCAACATAGTAGAACCATTATTAAGAAGAGGATCAATGCTTTCCAGTAAGACTTTAATTAGATTTGTATCTGTGACTATTTTAGAATTTTTGAGAATTCGTTCCAGAACTTTTATTCGTCCATTAAAAAATTTGTCGACTTGATCATTGGAATAGTCATCGGTGCGGTCCATTATCCAAAATTCCTTCACCATAGGTTGTACAACCAATTCTCCAACTGAGTGTGCCATCCCTTCTTTATACAAATCATATGCAATGCCTGGGAGTTGTCCTGTGAGTATGCCTAAGGTACTTTTGAAGATTGTGGCAAGACTTCCAATGATGTTCCGCGCTCTTCTTCCATTTCCGATAAAGGACGCTCCTATGTCGATCAATAAATCCAAGGAGGCGATGAAGATTAGAGCGATAGCGGCAACCCGTTTAATTACAGCTTTTAATAGAGCTGTTTTTACTTTATCACAGGTGGTAATACCATGCTGTTTAAGTTTAGCATCAAGATTTTCGCAATAATCTTCGACATAATTTATGAATTGTGCGGCTAAAGAAAAATAGCTCGTCTTAAA
>Ga0207056_1053_pt1 | contig 22542 bp, 22 predicted proteins | sample Alteio_BWMinCont_58_FD_153289 | JGI IMG/M metagenome (GOLD analysis project Ga0207056, IMG submission 153289) | Enriched cells from forest soil in Barre Woods Harvard Forest LTER site, Petersham, Massachusetts, United States -... | ecosystem: Environmental > Terrestrial > Soil > Temperate forest >... | reverse complement strand
TATTTATCGGGGCAAACTTTTGAAAAATAATGAGGAGATAGAAAACTTAAAACAGAAGATCCAAAAGTAAAAATGGCAAGCATTATTGACGACCGTGGATTCAATCAGGGATTTGAACTGGTGAAAAGCACCGAAGTACGAATGCGCAGAAGAGCAAATTGGATGATTTCCGAAATGGATTCTTCTCCATCAAAAAAAGTTCTGGAAATAGGTTGTGGAACCGGTGAAGTGAGTTTTTGGATTGCCGAAAAAACGAAGCACCATGTTTTAGGAACGGATCTTTGCGTGCCGTTTATTGAGAATGCAAAAAAGAATTTAGTCAGGCCAAACCTGAATTTTGAAGTTCTTGATTTTAACAAACTAGAACAAGTTAACAACCGGAAATTTGATTATGTGATCGGAAACGGGATTCTTCATCATCTTTATCACCATCTTGATGAGGCATTAAAAACACTTTACAATTTGTTGGAAGAAAACGGAAAAATTATTTTTATGGAGCCGAATATTTATAATCCGTATTGCGCTTTCATTTTCAATTTCGCAAGAAAGTGGGCAAACCTCGAACCGGATGAAATGGCTTTTTCAAAAAGTTTTATTTCAAAAAAATTATCACAAACCTGTTATAAAAATATTAAGGTTGAGTACAAAGATTTTTTGTTGCCCGGCATTCCGGATGCACTGATCGAGCCCTCAATAATTATCGGAAATGTTTTGGAGAAAACACCCGTTTTAAAATGTGTCAGCCAATCAATTTTTATTGTTGCCATGTCAAATTAATACTACTCTTTTTCTCCAATTCTTGAAATAATAATCACACTTACGATTATCTGCAACCAAAATAAATAAACATACACATCATGATTAGAGCAAAAATGAATACCTGTGTTTAATCTTCATTATTTAAAATATTTTCTTCTATGATGATAGAATCTAAATTCATTACTTCAGTTTTCAGAATCAGATTTCTTGCAGCCCCCGTTATTTTTACCTGATGATTTAACCCAGAGGTATCGTTGGGTAAAATCAAGTTTCTCCTCAGCATCAAATTACCCAAAAATATTTTTTGCTCGATCGAGAAATCTCTTTCATTCCCTTCTTTGTCAAACCGCCACATGAATCCTTTCGGGCGAGGAATTATTGAAGTGAGAAACAAACATTCATTCAGCGTTAATGCCGCAGGTTTCTTTTTAAAATAAAATTGTGACGCTTCACCGATGCCATAAACATCCGGTCCCCACTCGATGATGTTGAAGTAAACTTCAAACATTCTCTCCTTTGAAACAAGATGATTATTTTCTAAAATATAAACCAAAAGAATTTCTTCAAGTTTTCTCGACACTGTTTTTTCACGAGTGAGAAAAACATTTTTCACTAATTGCATGCTGATGGTACTTGCACCACGTGCAAATTTTCTTGTCTGAATATCTTTGATAATGGATTGACGAAATGCTTCTTCGATAAAACCATGATGTTGAAAAAAAGAAGGATCTTCGGAAGTGAGCACGCACTTTTGCAAATAGGGAGACATCTTTTCAAGTGGCGTGAAATATGGATTTTCACCACTTACATTTATTGATCGCATTTGTTTTCCTTTTTCCAACGGCACGTAAATAAAATCACCATTAAGTTTTGAAAGATTTGCCTCACCGAATTTTATTATCCTGAAATTTTCCTTCTTTAAATTGACATCAAATTTCATTTCATCAGCATGATTTACATCGTATGAAAAATCGAGTGAATAAGAAAAACTTCCTTCAGTTTCCATTCCCTTGAAGTGTGTGAACAACCCATTAGGAAGTGATTGAATAAAATCCTGAGCGTTTGTTTTTTCAATTTTTACAATAAGTGAATAAACAGTATCTGGCTTGTTTTGAAATTTTATGAAAGGATGAATTTTAATTTTATTGAACGTAAAAGATGAAATGCTGTCGAGTGAAAAATAATTTTCACCGACCAGAATTTTTGCATCAAATTCTGAATGTTCGATAGCAACATCTTTACTTGAAATTTTCGGATGATTTACAAGAAGTCCGCTAACTGAGGATTTCCATAATATTTCCAATTCATCATTTTGCATTTTCACCGATTCGATATTGAATTGCAATGAATCAAATCCGGCAACAAAAAGAAAACGTTCATCAACATAAGGCATCAAAATTTTTCCTCCACCGGCATTGTAAAATTTCAGATCTGCGGTTTTATTTTTTGGTGAAGCATTACCATTTATGAGCCATCGCTGGTCAATAGTTTCCGAGTGAATTCTACTGTCAGATGTAAGAATATCATTCTTGAGTTCAAGTAAATTAAGGTTAAATGAAACTTTCCTTCCGTCATCATCAATTTTAAATTGAAGCTGTTTTACCAAAACTTCTGCGGGTAATTTTGAAGCAATTTTTGTGATCAGGTTAAATGCAATTTTTGCATAATTTTTTTCCTGTGTTTCAATTTTATTTTCTGTTGAATCTTTTTTTAAACGATGAATGAACGATTCAAAATTTCTTTCGTTTTTATTTTTGACAAAATTTATAAAACCATTTTCTACATAAATTTCTTTAAGTCTGAAATCAAGAAAAATTGCATGCAAAAGTCTGACTGAACAATCGAATTTTTCAATACGAACCAAGGTATCTTTATTGTCGGGGACAATTGAAATGTTTTGTATCTCAATTCCTGAAATTCCTTTGAATGAAGCATCCGTGAACTGAAAATTGCAATGATATTCGATTTTAAATTTGCGGGAAACTTTGTCAAGTGCTTTATGCAATAAAAAATTTCTTACAGAGAAAAAAAGGAGAATGATAAAAATTAAAAAAATACCGGCATATTTTACCAGTGTCAGAATATTTTTTTTATTAAGCGGGAATTTATTTATGAATTTCATCAGTTGAAATTCTGTTTCGATCAGTGATCAAACAGTCATGATCTCTGTTTCTTTTGCATGCGTGAGCTCATCAATTTTTTTGATGTAGCCATCCACCAGTTTCTGAACATTTTGCTCAGCAACTTTTTCTTCATCTTCGGGCAAACCTTCTTTCAATAATTTTTTTATCGCTTCATTAATTTCTTTGCGAATAGCTCTGATGGTAATTTTTGCGTGTTCGGATTCAGCCTTTACTTTTTTAACAATATCTTTTCGTCTTTCTTCAGTAAGTGGTGGAATGCTAATGCGAATAAGAGTTCCGTCACTTGTTGGATTGAAACCAAGGTTAGCAACAACAATTCCTTTTTCAATTGCCTGTAACATTGATTTTTCCCACGGTTGAATCGTAATGCTTTTGGCATCAGGTGTAGAAATATTTCCAATCTGGTTCAATGGGACAAGATTTCCGTAATAATCTACCCGCACCGAATCAAGCATGCTGATGTTTGCACGTCCTGCTCGTATTTTGGCAAATTCATGTGAAGCATGTTCAATGGCTTTTTCCATCGAAGATTTCATGTGATCAATAACTGGATTAAGTCTGGGGTCGCTCATAACAAAAATATTTAGAGGTTCGAAATTAATTTATTATAGTCAAAAACAAATAAGTTTACTCAACTCACCAAAGTTCCAATTTTATCTCCTCTGCAAACATTCAAAAAATTATTTTCCTTATTCATGTCAAAAACAATTATGGGAAGTTTGTTTTCCTGGCAAAGTGTAATTGCGGTTAGGTCCATTACATGCAAACCTCTTTCATACACTTCACTGAAAGAGATTTTTTCAAATCGTTGTGCTGTTTTATCTTTTTCAGGATCGGTTGAATAAATCCCGTCCACGCGAGTTCCTTTCAAAACAAGGTCAGCACCAATTTCAACTGCACGAAGCGAAGCGGCTGTGTCAGTAGTAAAATAAGGGTTTCCGGTGCCTGCTCCAAATATCACCACGCGCCCTTTTTCCAAATGTCTGATGGCACGTCTGCGAATGAACGGTTCACAAATTTCTTCCATTTTAATTGCTGAAAGCAACCGCGTTTTAATTCCTTTCCGTTCAACAGCACCTTGTAATGCCATAGCATTTATAACCGTTGCAAGCATGCCCATGTAATCACCTTGTGCACGTTCGATGACGCCATCGGTAACACCCTGAACTCCGCGAAAAATATTTCCGCCTCCGATAACAATTGCAACTTGAACTCCGGCATCAATCACCGATTTAATTTCATTTGAATATTGTTCAAGAATTTTTGCGTCAATGCCGTAAGACTGGCTGCCCATTAAAGCTTCTCCACTAAGTTTAAGAAGTACACGTTTATATTTCATAAAATAAATTTATGGTTTATAAAAATAATTTCACTGCAAGTATAAAGTAAAAAAAAAGTCCCTGTTGGGACTTTTTAAAATTTCTAACCTAAAGCAACCCGTCTGAACGAATTCACGGTTAATCCTTTTTCGATTCCGTCAAGCATTTGAGCAATTGTTTTCGAACTGTCTTTTACAAATTCCTGATTGAGCAAAGTGGATTCTTTATAAAATTTCCCAAGTTTTCCCTGAGCAATTTTTTCAAGCATTGCTTCAGGTTTTCCTTCCGCTTTTGCCTGTTCTTTTCCGATTTCTATTTCTCTTGCTATAACAGTAGCGTCAACGTCTGCTTTGTCAACAGCTATTGGATTCATAGCAGCAATTTGCATTGCCACATCTTTTCCCGCAGCCGAATTTATTTCATTAAAATGATTGTTGAGAGAAACAAGAACTCCAATCCGGTTCGAGCCATGAATATATGAAATGATATTTTCACCTTCAAGCAATTCGTATTTCACAACATCTATTTTTTCACCGATCTTACCAACCTGTTCAATTAGTTTTTCAGCAAGTGTTGAACCTTCAAAGGGTAATGATTTCAATGCTTCTACAGATGAAGGTTTTTTTGCCAAAGCAAGATCCGCGATGCCATTCGCAAACTTCACAAAGTCCTCATTTTTTGAAACAAAATCGGTTTCGCATGTTAAATGAATAATGATACCTGATTTATGATCTGCCGAAGTTTTTGCAATTACTGCACCTTCTTTGGCATCGCGGTCTGCACGTGCTGCGGAAACTTTTTGTCCTTTTTTTCTTAGAAAATCAATGGCGGCTTCAAAATCACCATTGGCTTCTGTAAGTGCATTTTTACAATCCATCATTCCTGCACCGGTCATTTGCCGGAGTTTATTTACATCAGATGCGGTAATTGCTGTCATAATATTTTATTAATTATTTATATTGTTAAATTTTTTGGTGAAAAAAAACCTGCCTACCATTCTTTACAAAGGTTGGCAGGCGTTTCGGCTAAAGCCGGTTTTTCAATTATGCTTCTTCTTTTTCTGCTGCCGCTTCTTTTTCAACATCCACTTCTTCTTTTTCACGTTTTCTTTCTGCAAGACCTTCAACAATTGCATCGGTCATATATTTTGAAATGAGCGCAATTGATTTTGCTGCATCATCATTTGCAGGAATGGCATAATCAACCAATGTCGGATCTGAATTGGTATCTACAATTGCAAATGTAGGTATGTTTAATTTTTGTGCTTCAGCAACTGCGATATGTTCACGTTTTATATCAACAATAAACAAAGCAGCGGGTAAGCGATTCAAATCAGCAATACCTCCGAATAATCTTTTCAGTTTTAATTTTTCACGGTCAAGCATCAAACGTTCTTTTTTGTTGATATTTGAATATGTTCCGTCAGTTGCAAGCTTATCAATGTTCTGCATTTTTTTGATAGACTTACGAACAGTAGAGAAATTAGTCAACATTCCTCCAAGCCAGCGCTCGGTTACAAAAGGCATGTTTACCCGCTTAGATTCGTTTTCAATAATTTCTTTTGCCTGCTTTTTTGTGGCAACAAACAGAACTTTTCTACCTGATTTTACAATATTCTTTAAAGCGGTTGCCGCATCATCAAGTTTTGCGGTAGTTTTATTAAGGTCTATCAGGTGGATCCCGTTTTTCTCCATAAAAATATACGGAGCCATCTTTGGATTCCATTTGCGGGTAAGGTGTCCGAAGTGAACGCCCGCCTGTAATAATTCGTCTGTATTAATATTTGACATCGTATTTATTTTCTCAAGATTAACGTTTAACAAACTGGAAGCGTTTGCGTGCTTTTTTCTGACCTGGTTTTTTACGCTCAACCATTCTCGGATCTCGCGTCATCAGGTCTTCAGCTTTTAACAGTGGTTTAAATTCAGGATTATATTTTACCAGTGCCCTTGTTACTCCTAATTTTACAGCATCAGCCTGACCTGAAGAACCGCCACCATTTACATTGCACTTAACGTCAAACTGCCCTATAGTGTTGGTTACTTCGAAAGGTTTGTTAATTGCATTTTGTAATAATATTGTAGGAAAATGAATTTTTGCATCTTTGCCGTTAACAGTAAAATTGCCTGTTCCCGGTGAGAGGTAAACTCTCGCAACAGATGTTTTTCTTCTTCCAAGTGCGTTGTTTATATTCATCTATTTAAAATTTTAATGGTTTTGGCTGTTGTGCAGAATGGGGATGTTCAGTTCCGGTATAAACATACAGATTTCTGAAAATTTCTCTACCAAGTTTATTGTTCGGAAGCATGCCGTCAATAGCATGTTCCACCACATAAGTCGGTCTTCTTTCCAAAAGACTTTTTGCCGATTCCCAACGCTGACCTCCCGGGTATCCTGAATAAAAAACATATTCTTTCTCATCCATTTTCTTTCCGGTAAAACGAATCTTATCTGCATTGAGAATAATTACATTATCACCGCAATCTGCATTCGGTGTAAAATATGTTTTATGTTTTCCTCTAAGGATGTTTGCCACTTTGCTGGCAAATCGCCCAAGAATCTGGTCTTCAGCATCAATAACAAACCATTCTTTTTTTACAGAAGCCTTGTTAATGGATTTGGTTTTATAACTATTTGCGTCCACTTCGTTTGATTTTTATTTAGGGGTGGCAAAAATAGGCAGTATTTCGTAATTCACAAACAAATGTGTAAAAAAGCTTAAAGGCTCCATTTTGAATGAATTGTCGCCATTTTAAAATGAAATTCAACACAATGAATTTAGATAATAATCCAAAAACAAAATTACATTTGAATAACATAAAATAATTAATGACTAAAAATTTGAGGCTTACATCAATTGATTTTTTGCGTGGACTTGTAATGATTATAATGGCGCTTGATCATGTTCGCGATTTTTTTCATTACAATCCTCTTCATCACGACCCGCTTGACTTACACACAACCACTCCAATTTTATTTTTTACAAGATGGATCACTCATTTCTGCGCACCTATTTTCGTATTTCTTGCCGGAACTTCTGCCTATTTATCTGGAATGAAGAAAAGTAAAAAAGAACTTGGAAAATTTTTACTTATTCGTGGTTCGTGGCTTATCGTTATGGAATTTGCTATCATAAATTTAGGATGGAGTTTTAATCCGTTTTATAATCTTTTGGTATTTCAGGTTATTTGGGCAATAGGAATCAGTATGATAATTTTAGGTTTGATTGTTAGAGTTGATTTTAAAATTATTCTTTCAATTGGACTATTAATTGTTTGCTGTCATAATTTGATTGATTATCCAGAATCAACTCATCCGGGAAGTTTTCCGTTTTGGTGGGACCTTATTCATCATGGAGGTTTTAACAGGCACGAATTTTTTTCAGGGCATGAATTTTTGATTATCTATCCTTTCCTGCCCTGGACAGGTTTGATGATTCTCGGATATTGTTTCGGGAAATTTTTTGAACCATCTATTGTTCCCTCAGAAAGAAACAAAAAAATTCTTTTTACCGGATCATTAATGATTTTGTTTTTCGTTATTCTTCGTTTTACAAATACTTACGGAGATCCTCATCAATGGCAATCTCAAAATAATTCCCTCTACACAATTCTTTCTTTTATTGATGTTGAGAAATATCCTCCGTCACTTTTATTTGTTTGCATAACCATTGGTCCAGCTCTCGTTTTTCTTTCTTTGCTTGAAAGAATAAAAATTCATTCAAACTTTTTTGTGAATACAATCGGGCGTGTTCCGTTTTTTTATTACATCGTTCACATTTACATCATTCATGGATTGTCAGTTTTAATTTTCATGAATCAACCAAACAAAGATGAAAAAGGTTTTGAATTATTGGGCGTTTATGCAGTATGGATAAGCGTTGTAACGGTGCTGTATTTTTTGTGCAAATGGTACGACAAATATAAATCAACACATTCAAACTGGTGGTTGAAATACATTTGAAATAATACCAATCAATGTTTCGTTTCTTTTAAATCTTTTAAACTATCAGGTACAATAATTTTTGCAGCTTCAATCTTAGCCCAATTTATAATAACAGAAGTTTGGTCATCATTTAATTTGGCATTTGTGTGAATCAGCGTGTATTCCCACAATGGCATTCCATGTTCTTCAACTTCTTTTGCGATTTTTTCGAGTTTTCGTTTTTTGCGTTTTAAATTATAGTTATTGTATTCGGAAAAATTCAAATGTCTTTTACCATCGTTCACATGTCTGTCAAGATAAAATGTTACCGGCTGAATATAATGATACCATGGATATTCAGTATGGTTGCTGTGACAATCAAAACAAGAAATTTCCAGAATTTTCATCACCGAATCAGGAACATTTACCATGTGCGAAATATCATTTTCTGATCTTGCATTTCCATTATTTACTGAAGGATGAATGAATTGAATGATGATGAATAAAATTATCAATCCGTAAAATATTTTTTTAAAAGGAATTCTTTTCATGTGGTATAAAATTTTGTTCGACAAATAAACAATGCTGGAATTAAATTTTTTAATTAAATAATTAACGCGTTGTATAATCAAGATAATCTTTCAAAGTACTTTTTCATTCTTTTGCCTTGTTGCAGAAACAAAAAATGCCGGTCATTCACACCATTATTATAAGAAACGACCTTCAGAAAACATGACAGAAAATGTGTTGATTTTTTCAGCGATGGGAAATGAAAACGTATCACGAGTCACGCGATATTCGAAAGACTTTATTCGCGTGACGGCTTGGTATGCAAAGGTAAAATACCAACTTACATTTTCAAGTGTTTTCTGGCAGTCTTTATTTTTACGTAACTTGGAATTTATCCTGAGTTTATCGAAGGATCAAGAAAAGTTTCAGAAAAGAAGTTTACCTAATTTATTTTCTTGATAGCACAACAAGTTATAACCTAATTCTTATTTCGTAATGATGTTACCCTGAAAAGGAAACAAACGGTGTAATTTTTTTTAAACATTGACGTGAATCATGTTTTTTTTAAAAAGAATTTAAGTATTTGCGCCCGGTTTAATTGTTTAACAAATTATATGCTTATGCTCAATATTAGCTTAAATGAACTATCATACTTAATTCCTACGGATGACACGAAGCCCAATACCAACAGGGATTTAAAAGCATTCACTTCTTCCCATTTCACCTTAATTTTAGCCAAAAAAGCGGTCACTTTTGGTTCATCTTCGACCACTTTTGGTGCATCTGCGACCACTTTTGATTCATCCGCGACCACTTTTGATTCATCTGCGACCACTTTTGGTTCATCTGCGACCACTTTTGATTCATCCGCGACCACTTTTGATTCATCTGCGACCGCTTTTGATTCATCTGCGACCACTTTTGAGTCATCTGCGACCGCTTTTGATTCATCTGCGACCACTTTTGAGAAGAAAGTTTTCGCTGAAATGAATAAATTAACCAGAAATAAATTTCCTATCATTTAATAAATATTAAAACGTAACAAAAACATGTCTACACAAAAAACAATTACAAATTTTTTAAACTTTACAGAAGCCGAACTTAGTGAGTTAGCTTCTACAGTGATTCACAATTGCACAGGCAATGCCAATTTTAATTTTACCGGCAATTCGATGGCAAATTTAACAGGGGCTTCCGGTGATTTTAACGACACACTCGGAGCCGTGCCAACCGGAGGTCCGCAGGCAGTAACCGTTAAAGACATTGCCAAGAAAGTGCTTACTGATGCCTTGCACGTAGTGGCATTGCAGGTGAACCTGCAAGCAGAGGGCGATGTGGCAAAACTTCAGTCGAGTGGTATTCCTCTGGTGCAAAAAGGCACAGCACAGGTAATGACTGTGCCAACAGGCTTGCAGGTGCAGCTAACTGATGTGAGCGGAAGCGTGAACATCAGTGTGGATGTTCCGGCTGTGACTGATCACGGAACTTTGTTTGCTTACACGCTTGCTGCCAATGCTCCGGCAAATGCAAACGACTGGAAACACAAACATGCCAATGGTCACAGCCTCACCATAGGCGGACTTGCGGCAGGAAGCAATTACCAGTTTGCAGCAGCGTACAAAGGCAGAGACGAGGACGACCTGATCTGGTGTCCTGCCATTACAAAAATGGTGGTTTAATTAGCAGTAAGCTATTATTAAAAGTGCCCGGTGTTTGGTTTTAGGAAATTGCCAAACATCGGGCATTTGTTTTTTAAAACTGATTTGATTTATAAAAAAATGATTTTATAAGGAAATTAACGTTGCCAATAAAAATATGTTAACCTTTAAAAATTATCTCTTACAACATTTGGTGACTGCCATCCGGATAATGGCGGATTAGAAGTAGAATTTGACTGAAGGCAATCTATAACCATAATATTGGGGATTGCCAATGCTGCATCAGGAGTAGCTCCATTCACATTTGATTGAGTGAACCGTACTTCAAGCACACCTCCATCTCCTGCAAATAACGCAGAAAAAAAACTAAGGTAAATATTCACATATTCAAAACTTACTTTAGTATTTGAGTTTTCAATTACAATTAAAGACGATAGGTATGGAGCCACCGGTATTGGGTCGGGTATTGGACTTGGATTTTGAACATTCAAATTAATATTTCTGAAACAAAGTTGCACATTGCCGAGACATAATAAATGCCCAGTTGAGTAAAGAGGAAATGGGGAATACACTCCAGCAATTGGAAAAAAAACTTCTGCATCACCATCTCCATATTTTGAGATTAGTAAATTTACATTTTCAAGAATCTTCTCTGTTAAATCTTTTGTTGCTGATGTACCTCCTTTTATTTTTATTTCTTTTACCGGATTTAGCGTACTTTGATTTTGAACTCTTATCAATGCTGCATCAAAAGTTTGTATTGCATCATTTTCATTGAAGCCATAACTGTCATCATTACCAGAATGTCCATCAACGTATACTGTTCCGAAATTTTGTGAGAATGGAGTTTCATCTATGAAAATAATTTGTGGAGAATAATACCGTTTAGTAAAAATAGTATTGGCAAATGTTATTACCCTGTTTGGAGGAACTTGACCATATTGAGAAACATAAAATGAATCAGGAACAAAAAGTGTATTACCACCAGATTCAACATTTTGTAATGTTGCCGAAATTTCGTTTCCAAAAAAGTAACCAAAAGTGTTAAGTCCAGTTCCAGCAATTGTAGAGTCATTAATTGTTAGAGTACATGAAGCTGTTACGATACCATACACAGTAAGTGTTGTTTCCGAAGTAGGATTTTCAATATGAATACCACTTAAAAAAGCTCCAGTATATAATACGGTTATTCCATTTGTATAGTTTTGAACGACTGTAGATATTACAGTTAAACCAGAAGCACCTCCATCAGGACCATCCGGGTCGCCTCTATTACAGCAATAAATACCACACGTTCCTAATAATGCAGTATCATTTAAGTATTCGTTGCTGAGATTTCCTGTAGTGGCATCCTTGTAAATAAATGCTGGAAGATTACTTGATGTAAAAGGAGTTCCACAGTCAAAACCATTTATATAACATCCGCTTATTTCTAAAGCATTATTCCAAATATCAACTATTCCATACCAATTTGTTATAGTATATACATTCTCAATTGTTGTTCCCCCGTGGCATGCAGACAACATAATTCCAATATGAAAATTATATGCTTCGCAATTTCGAATTATGCTATTTGGAGAGTTTGATAATTTTATTGCCCCGTAGGTCCAATTTGAAAAATGGCTTCCATAGAAAATCAGCCCCTCAATAATAATTCCTTGTGAATAAGTATAATTGTCAGAATTGTTTGTTATTGCCATATCATATTCCAAAAGATTATTTGGAAATTTAACTACAGGGGGTGGACCAGGGTCAACTGTTATAGGATAATAACATGCGCTTTGTACAGCCCATCTTTCAATATTTGTTGGTTCATTGGGAAAATCACAAACAATAACTGAACCTTTTTCTACATTTGAATCTACTGGATAATGGTCTCCACTTTTAGAAATACCTCTCAATGTGCAATATTGACCAACTAATAATCCTTGGGTTATTCGATATTTTCCTTCCGGAAAAAAAACCACATCTCCTCCATATGCTTCAGACACAGGGTAAGGTGATGTTCCTGACGGTGGATTTGGATCAAAAGTTTGTGTAATAAAATAGATGGCATTTTGAATGGATTCATAATCATCTGTAGATTCATCGCCAATTGCACCAAACCATTTTACATTAACAGTTCCTTCATCGTAAATTCTTCTGAAAACATACACAGGTGCTCCTAATATTGGAGCTGTTGGAGGCGTTGGATAAGGATTGTAAGTCCATCCTGAATTAAGAATTGTACCTAGGTATGTAAAAAGGTGCCTGTGGAATTTGAATCATTAAAATAAGTACTATCAAAAAGCACGTTATTTGATATATCAAAAAGCAATAAAAAAGGACGACTCTTTTTATTCCCAATAAACAAGAATTTATTTTGGCGAATTTGAATAAAATTTGAAATGTTATAGTCGTATGTCCCAATTGGGGAAAATCTCTTTTTAATTAGATCAAACCCGTTACTATCTGCTACGATTAGATAAATACAGGCATTTGATATGGCAATCCTGTAATTGCAGGCATATATCAAGTTTCCATTATTTTCTTCCAGAATTCCCAAAGCACTGCCAATACCACCGGAAGCACCATAAGTTATTGAGTCAAGTCTTAACCTGTTCCATATTACATTACCACAACGGTCAAATTTTGTCAAAATAAATCCGGGATAATCCGAGCTACTCATTTGGCTGTTGGAATAGCCGGACTGACTTAATGTTATAAAATTCCCACTGTGTGTTTCAGCAATTTTAAATCCTTTTGCGGATTGATATTGATCAATCATATAAGATGAATCAAATTCACATTTAACTTGTGCTTACAGTTTTGTGTTACAAAATAATATGTAACATAAAAGAAATAAGAATAAATTTTTCATAACAGAAATATTTAGTATAACAAAGTTAATCTTCTTTTTGAGAATAGAGATTAAAAAATGTAACGATAGAAATTATAAGGTAATCGCATCGCAAACTGCAAGCGGAACTATGCAGTTGTTAAAATGAAGTTTTTGAAAAGATAACCAGTAATATTAATTTTATCAAACATAAAAAGCCGGAGATAATAAATCTTCAGCCATTTTAATTTTCAATTGGTACAACTTCTGACGAAATTCATTTTTATTCCCTCAAAATAGCTCTAATCTCGCATCTTCAAAATCTTCCAGCATGTCAACTTTAAAAGAAGATGCTTTAAAGTATCACAGTAAATTTCCTCACGGAAAAATTGAGGTTGTTTCAACAAAACCTACCAACACCAAGCGCGATCTAAGTCTTGCTTATTCGCCCGGTGTTGCCGAACCTTGTCTTGAAATTGCAAACGATCCTGATAACGTTTATAAATATACAACAAAAGGAAACCTTGTTGCTGTAATTTCAAATGGCACGGCAGTGCTTGGTTTGGGCGATATTGGTCCGCTTGCCTCAAAACCGGTAATGGAAGGTAAAGCAGTGTTGTTTAAAATTTTTGCCGACATTGATGTGTTCGATATTGAAGTGAATACAAAAAATGTGGACGAGTTCATCAACACGGTAAAAAATATAAGTTGCACGTTTGGTGGAATAAATTTAGAAGACATAAAAGCTCCCGAATGTTTTGAAATTGAACGCAGGCTTAAAGAAGAACTTGACATTCCCATCATGCACGATGACCAGCATGGAACAGCCATCATCACCGGTGCGGCATTGCTCAACTCGCTTGAAATTGTCAATAAAAAAATTGATAAAGTAAAAGTGGTTTATAACGGTGCCGGTGCTTCAGCAATCAGTTGTGCAAAACTGATGATGACACTTGGAGTAAAAAAAGAAAACCTCGTGATGTGCGACAGCAAAGGAGTTATCCGTACCGATAATGATCATCTTGATGAAACAAAAAAATTCTTTGCAACAGAAAGAAATCTTCACACATTATCAGATGCGATGAATGGCGCTGATGTTTTTGTAGGTTTATCAAAAGCAGATGTTGTAACTCCTGAAATGCTTCAAAGCATGGCAAAGAATTGCATTGTTTTTGCACTTGCAAATCCGAATCCTGAAATTGATTATGAAAAGGCTGTTGCTTCACGCAAAGATATTATCATCGCAACCGGAAGAAGTGATTACCCGAATCAGGTAAATAATGTTTTGGGTTTTCCTTATATTTTCAGAGGAGCTTTGGATGTTCGTGCAACAAAGATAAATGAGGAAATGAAAATTGCTGCAGTGAAAGCGCTTGCTTCACTCACCAAGGAAACTGTTCCTGAAATTGTAAAGCTTGCATACAATGAAACGAATGTAACTTTCGGGAAAACATATATCATTCCTAAACCGCTTGATCCGCGCTTGATATCAACGGTCTCACCTGCGGTTGCAAAAGCTGCAATGGATTCGGGAGTGGCGCGTGTTCATATTTCCGATTGGGAAGCATATAATAATATTTTGGTCTCGCGGCTTGGAAAGGAAAGCAATTTTGTAAGAGCCATCCAAAATAAAGCACGTGAAAATCCAAAGCGTGTTTTGTTTACTGAAGCAGATACATATAAAATTTTGCGCTCAGCACAAATTGTAAAAGATGAAGGAATTGCCATTCCAATTCTTCTTGGCAAAAAAGAAAAAATCCTTCAGATCATGGAAGAAAATAATATAAAGTTGGATGATGTAAAGATCATTGATCCGATGGAAGAAGAATCAAAGAGAAATGAATTTGCCGAATGGTTCTGCAAAAAACGCCAGCGTAAAGGGATCACTTTGTATGAAGCGAAAAAACTGATGCGCGACAGACATTATTTCGCTCCGATGATGGTTGAATTTGGTGAAGCGGATGCAGTAATTTCGGGACTTACAAAAAATTATGCAAGTACCATTAAACCTGCACTGCAAATTTTCGGCAAGCAGGAAGGAATAGAAAAAGTTGCCGGAATGTACATTATGCTTACCAATAAAGGAACACTGTTCTTTTCCGACACAACTGTAACCATCAATCCAACGCTTGAAGATCTTGTTGACATTACAACACTAACCTATAATGCAGTAAAAAATTTCAATATAAAACCAAGAATCGCTCTTCTTTCTTATTCTAATTTCGGTTCATCAGCAGGAGAAACACCCACAAAGATGGCGGCTGTAAGAAAAGTTTTGAAAGAGCGCTATCCTGAAATGGTTGTTGATGGAGATATTCAGGCGAATGTTGCGTTGAATCAAAAAATGTTGCAGGAAAATTTTCCGTTCAGTGAGTTGTGCGGTGAACCGGTGAACACACTTATTTTTCCAAAACTTTCTTCAGGAAATATTGCATATAAATTATTGCAGGAACTTGGAGCAGCCGAAGCGGTTGGTCCCGTTTTACTGGGATTAAAAAAATCGGCACACGTACTTCAACTTGGAAGCAGTGTGCGCGAAATTGTAAATATGGTAAGTATTGCCGTGGTGGATGCACAGGCGAAAGGTGCAGTTGCTAAAAAATAATTTTTTTGTTTTTATGTCAATCTTGTCGCTTCAGGCTGTCGCGTTGAGCTAAGTCCGATAGTTATCGGACGAGACAAATAGGATATAGGGGTGTATAAAAAAAGCCGCCTCATTTTACTGAAGCGGCTAATTGGGCTATTAAAATTCTTACACGTTTTATTCATTAATAATGTGTGTCATTTATTTAAATCATACTATTGCATTAGTTATTTAACTTACGCATTGCAGTCACACCTTATACTACAGCGTATAAAAATGAGAGCAGTAATACATACTAAATACGGACCACCAGAAGTTGCCAAATTAATGGTGATTGATAAACCTGCGCCAAATGAAAATGAAATTTTAGTTAAAGTTTTCGCTTCAACGGTAAACCGGACTGACTCTGGTTTTCGCAGTGCCCAATATTTTATTTCAAGGTTTTGGAGTGGTTTGATCACACCCAAATATAAAACATTAGGATGCGAGTTTGCCGGTGAAATTGAAACGGTGGGTAAAAATGTTAAATCATTTAAAAATGGAGATAAGGTTTTTGGTTTTAATGATAAAAAATTTGGAGGACATGCAGAATATTTGACCATTGCCGAAAATAAAGCGGTAACAACAATGCCAAATAATTTAAACTACGATGAAGCCGCACCAATTACCGAAGGTGCTCATTACGCATTGTGTGATATAAGAGCAGCAAAAGTAAAAAGCGGACAGAATGTTATGGTGTATGGTGCAACAGGAGCTATTGGTTCGGCAGCAGTGCAACTGTTAAAACACTTTGGTGCGAATGTTACGGCAGTGTGCAACACAAAAAATGTAGCACTCATAAAATCTTTAGGCGCGGATGAAGTTATAGATTACACAAAAGAAGATTTTACAAAAACAGAAAAGAAGTTTGATTTGATCTATGATGCAGTTGGTAAAAGTTCGTTTGGAAAATGCAAACCTTTACTGAATAAAAATGGAATTTATAAATCAACAGAACTCGGAAAAAATTTGCAGAATATATTTTTAGCTCTCATTACTCCAATATTGGGTGGCAAAAAAGTATTATTTCCTATTCCTACAATAAGTAAAGAAGATGTTATTTTTTTGAAAGAACTTGCAGAAGCGGGAAAGTTTAAACCTGTAATTGACAGAAAATATAAGTTAGAACAAATTGTTGAAGCATACAAGTATGTTGAAACAGGACAAAAAACAGGGAATGTGGTAATAAATATTGTGGAATGACAAACCCAAGTTGACACATTCTGTATTTCCCTTGCTAAAACAGGGTTATTAAAATAAAAAAAGCCTGTGATAAACACAGGCTTTTACTAAAATCATTTCAAATATTATTTCACACCCATCAACTCCACATCAAAGCACAATGTAGCGTTTGGAGGAATTACCCCACCTGCACCATTTGCCCCATAACCGAGATTTGAAGGAATGATCAATCGCATTTTATCTCCAACTTTCATCAAAGCAATTCCTTCATCCCAACCTTTAATTACTTGTCCTTGTCCCAATGGAAATGAAATTGGATCTCCGCGGTCAACAGAAGAATCAAATATTTTTCCGTTCAATAAAAATCCTGTGTAATGAACAGAAACCATTTTTCCTTTTTCTGCCTGAACCGCGCTTGCATCTTTTGTTTTTTGAACGATGATATATTTTAAACCTGATGCAGTTGTCAACGTATCATGTTTTTGAAGTTTCCATGGTTTCACTGCTTCTTTTATTTCGAGCAATTCAACATCAAAAGTCAAAGTTGAATTGGCGGGAATGTTTCCCATTTCTTTTGCGCCATAACCTAATTCAGCAGGGATTGTAAATATTGCCTGATCGCCAATATGAAGCAAAGCAATTCCTTCATCCCAACCTTTTATTACCTGCCCGCCACCGAGTTTGAATTTAAATGGTTGGTTACGATCGCGCGAACTGTCAAACTTTGTTCCGTTTGCAAGTGTTCCGGTATAATGAACGCTTACATTATCTCCGGCAACAGCCTGAGCACCGGTTCCCAATTTTGTAAATTTATATTTCAAGCCCGAAGGAGTTGTGTATTCCGTTTCCAATTTATATTTTGTTTTTGGAGGATCACTTTTTTTATCTTTCTGTGCAAATGCTGAAACAACTATTGTTCCGGCAAAAATTATGGCAATTATTTTTTTCATAATTAATTATTGATTTTTATTTGGGTTGATTTGATTTAGCTTCAGGAGCATTTATTTTTACCAATTCTATTTCAAACACAAGCGTAGAAAATGGAGGAATAGGACCACCGCCTTGTTCACCATAAGCAAGTGAGGGAGGAATGACAACTTTATATTTTTCTCCTTCTTTCATTATTTGTAAAACCTCATCCCAGCCTTTAATCACTTGTCCTTGTCCAACAATGAAATTAAAAGGCTCGGCACCTTCTTTTGTTTCATCAAATACTTGTCCGTTCAGCAATGTACCTTTATATTTTACTGTTACTTTGTCTCCGCTTTTTACTTGCTTGCCATTTGCAGATTTCAAAACAGAATATTGAATTCCTGAAGGTGTGGCTTTAAATCCGGTTGCATTTTTCATGAAATTCATAACCGCTAATGAGTCTTTCATTCTCAACTCATTTTGTTGGTTATTTCTGCGTTTCAAAATTTCTTTTTGATCAAGCGATTCTACAATTTTCATTGTGAAATGAATATTCTCTCCGGATTTGATATTTGCAGGTTTTGGCATTCCGAAACTTTTTGTAAATAAAGTATCGGCATTCACAAGAATTTCAAGACTGTCTCCTTTTGAAAGTTCGCTGAAAACGGATGTAAGCACCGGTTCTTCAAAAGGAATGTACCGCGGATTGTTTGCTTTGAAAGTTTCAAGGATCACCGAATCATGTTCGGTGGTAAGGATCAGATTTGTGAGGATGAGATCGCCTTTGCCAATGGGTGTCGCGTTTTCATCATGCGACAGAATTTTGTATTTAACTCCGGTTTCGGTTGTTTTAAATCTTTTACCGCAACCAAAGATCATTGAAGCTGCTACTGTAAGAAGGATTAACTTTTTCATTATTTGTTTTATTTTTTTAATGTAATAAATGTTGATATTCTTTTAATACTGTTTTTACTTTTATCTCAATGTTTTCAATGGAATCCAAGCTTTCACCTCCGGCAGCATTGAAATGTCCGCCACCGCTAAAATACAATCTTGCCACTTCATTGCAAGGAAAATTTCCTTTTGAACGGAATGACATTTTTCTCACGTGTGTGCGATCAATGATCAGAACCGAAAGTTTTATTCCTTTCATTGTTAAACCGTAATTCACCAATCCTTCCGTATCTCCGGTTGTGATACCATATCTTTTCAGGTCATCAGCGGTAACACTGATTAATGCCGTGTTTAATCCGGGAAGCATTTGAAGTTTTTCGTTCAGACAATAACCGATAAATCGTGTTCTGTTCTCTGAAAAATTATCATAAATATTTTCGTAAATGGAATTGCTTTCCGCTCCTTTTTCCAGCAAAACCGCAGCCACACGATGTGTACTCGGGTATGTGCTTGGATGCTTGAATGAAGCAGTATCCGTCATGATGCCGGCATACAAACAACTTGCAACATCTTTATTTATTTTACCAATTTCACCAAGTTGTTCAATAAAAAGAAAAACCAGTTCGCAGGTTGAACTTGCCTTGGTGGTCCACAATCCGAAATCAGCAAAATTTTCAGGTTCAAGATGGTGGTCGATCAAAACTTTTTTTGCTTTTGAAACGGCAACATGCTCACCCAGTTTGTTAATTCTTTTAAGCGAATTGAAATCAAGGCAGAAGATCAGATCAGCACTGGCAACAAGTTCCGCACTTTTTTTTTCGTTCTTTTCAAAATTGACAGCTTCTTTTTCTCCCGGCATCCAAAGTAAAAAATCACCATAATCCGTTGGTGTGATCACCGTTGATCTCAAATTAATCTGTTTAAAAAAATTGTACAAACCCAAAGCCGAACCCAACGCATCCGCATCAGGTTTATGATGTGTTGTGATGATGATGTTGGGCTGCGGAGAGCTTGCCAGCAAAGGTTTTATGTCAATAATATTATTCAGTGTGTAAATTTTAAAGCGTGCAAATGTCGTGAAATCAAGCACAAAAAAAAATTAAAATGCTTCGCCCATCGTTATATAAAAAGCGGCATTTCCGTCAATGCCCATTCCGTAATCTATCCTGATATTAAACTTTTCTCTTGGCACAGCTCTTAATCGTAAACCTGCACCATAATCAGGTTTTAGATTTGAAGTCATTCCGCTAACATCAGGACTTACAGTTCCAAATCCTCCAAAAACAACGATTGCAACCGGTCCCCAAATTGTTTTTCTCAATTCGGTTTGAAATGCCATCGCGCAATTATCGCGGTAACGCCCGCTGTAATAACCTCGCATGTAAGAATCGCTTCCCAAAGTTCCCATCAAGCGGAACGGAACATTTCCGTTGTTGATATTTGCAAATGCCTGAATTGCCAAAACATTTTCTTTCCAAAGTCCGACATATTTTCGTGCATCAAGCGTGATATTATGAAAATTATAACTACTTCCTAAAATTGAATTATATAAACAATTTGATAATTCGATGTCCTGCCCTTTTGTTGGAAAAAAAACATTGTTGCGGTCATCATATTCAACTACAAAACCAGCACCTGACGAAAGACTTCCGTATTGTGAAGTACCCGGCTCGCCTGAGTTTTTCATAATTTCTTTTGGCGTATTTGCAGAATAATTCAGGTCAAACATATTTTCGAAATTGTACTGAACTCCTGCATAAAAATTTGGAAAGAACTGGTACGAACCTTTTAAATTTACTTTCACCATTTTGAAATAATACAACTCAGAAACATCCTGTGATTGAATTCCTTTGTTCCAGAAATATTCAACAAAATTGGTGTATTGCACCAATCCATTAAGGTCAAATTTATTTTTATTTGTAAAAACTTCTCCGAAGGTGCGGATGGAAAATTGTTGGTTTTGAGACTCAGAAATATTGAGCCTGACAGCGGATGGTCGCGTAATACTGTCGTTGTTTTTTGAACGGAATAATTGTGTAAGTGAAAGTCCGAGTATCCAGCGTGTTTCAGGTTTGTAAGAAAGAAATGGAATAGGGAAAAAATATTTTGTATGTGGATGGGCAGAATCTCCCTGAACAATTTTATATGTCCAGTCAAGTGTTTTATCAACGAAATTTTTTTGCTGCGCAAATGAATTTACGGCCAGCAAAAAAATAATTGATAACGTTAAAAATATTTTCAGTGTGATTTTTTTAGTTAGCAATGAAAAAAAGTTAAGGCAATAATCGTCCGTACATTCTTGGAAATGGAATGCTCTCGCGAACGTGTGGTAATTTACAAATCCATGTCACAAGCCGCTCTAAACCCAAGCCAAATCCTGCATGCGGAACAGAACCATATCTTCGCAGATCGAGATACCATTCAAATGCTTCCATCGGTAATTGGTTTTCGATGATTTTTTCTCGCAGTAATTTTTCATCCGTTTCACGTTCACCACCGCCTACTATTTCACCATAACCCTCAGGTGCTAAAACATCAACGCCTCTTGCAAATTTTGAATTATCAGGATCGCGTTTCAAGTAAAATGCTTTAACTTCGTGAGGCCAGTTGTAAACCATAATCGGCACATCAAATAAACGTGTAATTACTGTTTCATCGCTTCCTCCAAAATCATTTCCATATTCAAAATTTTGTGCGCTTGTTATCCATTGACGCATATTTGCAAATAGTTCTTCAAGGTCTCCTTTTTCTTGGATTAGTTTATCAACCTTAGATTGGAAATATCCTATTTCTCCTTTTTTTATTCCAGGCTCGCTTAACTTCTTTTTATAATTCTCGATTTCTATTTCTTTAGTAAAAATATCTTTACCAATATTTTCTCTCTCTTCTTCCAAAGATGTTATCGAATTTTTTCCATTTACATTTTCTTCACCTTTTATAATCCTTACAGCTTCATCATAAGTCAATCTTGGAAATGGTTTAATGATTTGTTGGAGTACAGAAATATCTCTGCCAATAATTTCCAATTCATTTTTGCAATCTCTCAAAACATCCGAAACCACACGTCTTAAAAAGTTTTCGATAAGATTCATGTTTTGAAAAATATCATAGAAAGCCATCTCGGGTTCAATCATCCAAAACTCCGAAAGATGTCTGCGTGTTTTTGATTTCTCTGCCCGAAAAGTTGGTCCGAACGTATAAATTTTTCCCATCGCCATTGCCATCGCTTCACCGTATAATTGTCCGCTTTGAGAAAGATAAGCAGGGTCGCCATAAAAATCTGATTCAAATAAATTGGAAGTTCCTTCGCAGGCATTTCCTGTAAAAATCGGTGCATCCATTTCAACAAAACCTTCCTCCTGAAAAAACTGATGAATAGAAAAGATAATCCGATTACGAATTTTCATTATCGCCCATTGCCTTTGTGAGCGTAACCATAAATGACGATGATCCATTAAAAAATCTACACCATGTTCTTTCTTTGCAATCGGAAATTCTTCGGCATAAGAAATTACATTTATATCGGTAGCCTGAATTTCATATCCGCCAATTTGTTTTTCGTCTTTCACAATTTTTCCGGTGATAGAAAAAGAACTTTCGAGTGTAATTTTTTTTGCTGCATTGAATTTTTCTTCACCAACAACTTCCAACGAAACAACGCATTGGCACATGCCTGTTCCATCTCGCAGGTAAAGAAAAACCAATCCTTTGCTGTCGCGTTTATTGGCTACCCAACCTTGAAGTGTAATATCTTTTCCTTCGCAACCGATTAAATCTTTAATATACATTTATGATATTT
>Ga0207056_1052_pt1 | contig 22684 bp, 18 predicted proteins | sample Alteio_BWMinCont_58_FD_153289 | JGI IMG/M metagenome (GOLD analysis project Ga0207056, IMG submission 153289) | Enriched cells from forest soil in Barre Woods Harvard Forest LTER site, Petersham, Massachusetts, United States -... | ecosystem: Environmental > Terrestrial > Soil > Temperate forest >... | reverse complement strand
TTACCGTGACAGTGTTGAAAATGGGATTTATGTCGCGACCAGGGGCATCACTAATAATTGGAAACTTCATTTTGAGGAAGAGTCGTATCCCCTTTATGAAAAATTAATTGAGAGTGCCATACTTTTTGATAACGTTGATCCAAATCGCGTTTACTTTTTAGGATTTTCAGCAGGTGGTGATGGTGTGTATCAAGTTGTCACTAGGATGCCTGAACGGTTTGCAGCTGCGAACATGTCTGCTGGCCACCATAATTGGATAAATTTTGATAATCTTTACAATACACCATTTTTAATGCAAGTCGGCGAACATGATGCTGCTTATAACCGTAACCATGTTGCGGTAGACAATTTTATTGCGATGAATAAATTGCAGCAAACTTATCAAGGTGGTTATTTACACGATGTGTTTGTCCATTACAATGGCACACATAATAGTTGGTATGACAATGATGTGTCGCGCACGCTGCAACCGATTATTACAGATCCAATTGCTTGGCATACCAATGGGGACAGAGAAATGAAATCAGAAAATACCAATGCTATTGATTGGGTCAACCAGCATACCAGACACCCTGTTCCCCAAAAATTAGTTTGGGACTTAAGTGTGGGTGCTGACAAAAGATATTATCAAACAGGCGCAGCATTATTAGGACAGCCAGGTTATGAGACTGTCAAAACACTTGCTCAGCCCCGCTCCTTGTTTTATTGGCTAGATGTTTCAGCACAAGAACACTATCCTGCTAATGGAAAAATTGTGATTGAAGCCGACAAAGCGACCAACAGCATAAAAATTGAAGAAATCAAAAACATTCATAAATTGCGGATTTTGTTACACCCCTCTCTTTTAGACTTGGGCCAACCTATTCATGTCTTACTTGAAAATAATGAGATTGGGACTGTTAACGTGAAAGAAGACAATCAAATTATGTTAAGAACATTGTTAGAACGGAGTGATCGCAACGAAATATATCCTGCTGAAATTAATCTTGCTTACCACCCAACATTGAAAAAATTGAAAGTTGTCTCATGATATCTTCTCTTCGTTTCATTGTTTTATTTGTTCTAAGCTACTTTGTGTTACTCAATAACGCCCTAGCTCAAGTTGGGGCGTTAGAATATTTTTCTTATTGTTCAAATGGCTTTTGTCGATTGATCACAGGCGATTTTTTTCACCAATCTCGAGACATGCCAATTGACCTTAATGTCAGTTGTAAAAAGAACAACCAGTATGCTTTGACATTTGATGATGGGCCAAGCAAAAACTATCCTCGCTTACTTCAGATATTGAAACAGAACCAAGTGAAAGTAACCTTTTTCATTGTTGGCAGTCAGTTAAATAATCAGCAAGAAGCAGGTTGGTTTAAACAAGCTTATGAAGATGGCCACTTCATGGCAAACCACACTTTCAACCATGATGATTTGACCAAATTAAATGAAGAAAGCATAAAAGAAACGATTGAGAAGACACGTACGGCCATGATCAATGCCATTTATTCTGGCGTGCCTGGTGCGAGCGATCATTTTCCTGATATTAAACGGTTAGAAATATCTTCAAGAGTGGTGCGTCCGCCATTTGGCAATATCAAAATGGACGTTGATGATATTTTAAAACGTAATGGTTATGTCAGTGTGCGTTGGAATGCAGACCGTTATGATTGGGACATGCCAGGCGATGATCCCATGACAACACGGACGATCATCAATCGTGTCCAGCAACAATTTGATTTTATCAATGTTATGGCGCGCCAAGGCAAAATATTTAATCAATCCATTTTAGATTTAAACCATGATTGGCAACCGACCACCATAGAAGCTGTTGATAGCTTAATTAAACTGGTCAAGTCAAAAGGCTATGAATTTGTGACACTGGATGTGTGTTTGGACAGTAGTGGGCATGCTGACCACCGTTAAATTACTGATCATTTGAATAAAGGAATATTTATGAAAGCCCAAGTCATTAATTCATTTGGTAGCCCATCTGTTTTTGAATTGTCTAATGTTGATAAGCCCACGCTAAAGTCTGGCCATGTGCTGATAAAAGTATGCGCGACCAGTGTGAACCAAATTGATTGCAAAATCCGTAGCGGCATGGTGGCTGCGATTGCGCCAGATTTTCCTGCCATTTTGCATGGCGATGTGGCTGGCGTTGTCGAAGCAGTCGCAGATGATGTCAAAGATTTTAAAATAGGTGATGAGGTATATGGTTGTGCTGGTGGCCTTAAAGGGTCAAGTGGTGCACTCGCTGAATGGATGTTAGCAGATGCAAAATTAATTGCAAAAAAACCAAAATCATTATCGATGTTAGCAGCAGCTGCGTTGCCATTAGTGAGCATCACGGCATGGGAAGCTTTATTTACCAAAGCAAAATTGAACAATAACAATAATGTCTTGGTCCATGGTGGGGTGGGCGGTGTTGGCCATGTGGCCTTGCAACTTGCCAAATGGTGTGGCGCAAAAGTTTTTACGACTGTGCTGAAACCTGAGGATTTTTCTTTAGCAAAATCATTAGGTGCAGATGATGTGATTAATGCAAAAGAAGAAGATGTTGAACACTATGTCAATCGATTAACAGAAGGCAAAGGATTTGATGTGGTCTTTGATACCGTTGGCGGTGCTAATTTAGATAAATCTTTATTTGCTGCTGCGGCCAATGGTGCTGTGGTGACGACTGCTGCGCGTTCTACTCATGATTTAACACCAATGCATAATAAAGCACTCAGCTTGCATGCTGTTTTCATGTTATTGCCTATCCTAAAAAACCAAGGCCGTGACGCGCATGGCAAAATCCTTGCGCAAATTGCAACTATCGTCGATGAGAAAAAATTAAAACCATTAATTGACACTAACCAATTTACATTCGAACAAACTGCTGACGCACATGCTTTTCTCGAATCAGGGAAAGCACAAGGCAAAGTGGTGATTGGCATGTAACCATAGAATAAACCTTTAAATGGGTAAACCGGTAAACATGATATTTGGGTGAAAAAAGGTTTCCAATGTTAGTTTGCTAGTTCATTTTTTCAAATCACGATAGAAATTTTCATGCACGCCAAGAGCTATTATCAAATACTTGATTTTATAACAAAACATATGTAATGATGCGCATCATGAATACATATAGACCAAATGAATTTGCGAAACTGATTGCAAAAACCACGAGCACCTTACAAAGATGGGACCGAGAAGGCATCTTAAAAGCACATAGATCGCCAACCAATAGACGATTTTATACGCATGATCAATTATCTAAAGTATTAGGCGTAACAAAAACACAGCGTATTGCAATTAGCTATTGTAGAGTTTCTAGTAGTAATCAGAAAGATGACTTATTGTCACAGCAAAAAGCAGTTGCTACATTTTGCACGAGTGCCGGCATTGCAATTAATGAAGCCATCTCAGAAATTGGAGGCGGCTTAAATCTCAAGCGCAAACAATTTATTAGAATCATGGCAATGGTCGAAACTCGTGCTATTCATACATTCGTCGTTGCCCATAAAGACAGATTAGCGAGATTTGGTTTGGACTGGTTTGAATACCATTTGGAGCAACATGGATGCAATTTAATCGTGATTAACAACGAATCATTGTCACCCGAATCAGAAATGGTGCAAGATTTAATGGCGATTATTCATTGTTTTTCATGTCGACTTTATGGTCTTCGTCGATATAAAAAACTTATCAAGGACGCGGCCATTGAAAACACGCATGGCCTTTAGCCAGGACCTTAATCAAGGTAAGTATGCTGCATTAGTAGAGTCAGCAAAGCGTCTTGCTGTGATACGTACAGAAACGTGGCAACGTTTTGGCTCTATCAAAGGCGTTGGTGTGTCGGACCGTCAAGTAAGAGACGGATGGCTTAAGTCTGGCCGTCAATTTAATGTGAACGCAAACTCATGGAAAGAAACCTTGCGTGATGCGATGAGTAATATAAAAACAAATCGTGAGGCTGCCAAATTTAATGTTAAACAAGCTATTCGCCGGCATACAAAAGATAAGGAAGAACAAAAACGGCTTTATACTTTATTGAAAAGCGACCAGTGGTTAAGCGACAACTATTTAAAACGAACAATGCGTCAATACTGGCATCGGGGCCGTAATCGCACTGATAATCAGATTATGGTGCGCTCAGATGATTACACCACATTTATACTTGATAAAAATGTTTGGATAAAGATACCTGGTTTAATCAGAGGTAAACGTATTGCCATACCGCTAAGCACCACGGTTGCGCCAACAGGGACTTTAAGGATCATACTTCGTAACAATAAAGTAGAAATACATTACGCAGAAGAAGAAGTCACTACCCATGATTGCGGCCCTGAAATAATAGGTGTAGATAAGGGATTTAGTGAAGTGCTAACAGATTCTGATGGCGAACATTATGGTAGCACACTTGGTAGCGTACTCATAAAAGAATCAGACAGATTAAAAATAAAGTATCAGCAGAGAAACAAACTGAAAATGATAGCGAAAAAGAAACCGCATGTTATAAAACATAATTTAGGCCGAAAAAAACTTGATACACAAAGCGTAAAGCATCAAGCAAATGTTAAAACCATAGTGTATGCAGCTGTTAACCGTGTTATAGATAAAGCAAGTACGATTGCAGCTGAAGATTTGACTTCACCCATTGCCGGTAAAAAATTTAGTAAAAATGTATCGCGCCGCTTATCTTCATGGACTAAGGGCGTGATTGCATCAGCATTAGAAAACGTATCTCGCCGTAGAGGTTCTACGGTCATTCTCGTCAATGCTGCTTATACATCACAAGTTGATTCCGTAGACGAAACCCTTTCTGGGAAGCGTGTAGGTGATCGATTTTACCGTGAAAACGGGGAGGTATTGCAGGCAGACATGAATGGTGCACGAAACGTATTGGCAAGATTATACGACTCTGAGATCAGTCGATGGACTAACTTTAAAGAAGTGAAAGCCATATTGCTAAAACGGACTGAGTGTCATCGGTTGAAACTGCTCAACCAGGATTCTAGTTACACCTTTAATTAGGTATTAACAGAAAGCGAATTACCAATGCATATGTTTGCATATGAATTTTGGAGCAGCTAGTAGCAATCTTTCTTTTAGGTCCCATTCATATGCTAGTAACTTTTCTTGACGATGTGTTTTAAATTTGTAAACAAAAACGCCAGCTAAATCACCTTTTTTTTCTTCACCTAGGTTTGGATTTTTAATAATGGCGCGGACCGCATCATCAACTTCAGATTTTTCATTAGCATGAAGTTTTTTATAGGCTTTTTTAAAGGCTGGCATTTGCTTAACAATAATATTAGTCACTGTCTTTCCCAAAGTTAAAAGGTCCAGCTAGTGACCGATCTTGGTGTTTTGAAATTAAGAGGTCTCTTACGAATTCAATGGGAAGATCTGGGTTATCTAGTGCACACTTCCCGATCATCGCCCAAAATTCAATTTGGTTTGGAATTGAACGACATTCGGCACGGGCTATTTTTTTAGCTTCATTATAAATTGTTTCATCAATTCGTATTGGGATACCCATATGGCCACCTACAAAAGTTTTTATTTACTACATTTGTAGTATAACAGACGGTCCTCAAGATAGCATTCTGTTTTATTACTTAGAAATAGCCATTTTCGGCAAAGTTAATATGGGTTGGTGCGCTTGCTAACGTTTATAACGTTAGGTATACTAACGTTTAGAGCGTTAGGTAAATAATTTATGGAAATTCAAACACTTAATCAATTATTGTCGCAAGGCATTGTCGATGAACCAGGCCAATTTCCTCATTTAGACCGTTTGCAGGAAGTTCCTTTTCAATTCAAAATAAATTTCGGTTTGGGCCAATTACCAGAAGAAGGCGGCATACTCATTATTCGTGGTGGCCGACAATATGGAAAAAGTACTTGGCTAGAATCAGAAATAAAAAAAACCATACACACATTTGGGCCAGGCAGTGCTTATTATTTAAATGGTGAATATTTGGCGGGGCTTGATCAGTTAGAACAAGAGATAATGACTTTATTATCATTATTTCCAAAAGCTACAAAAATAAAACGTTTGTTTATTGATGAAATCACAGCGATACCGCGCTGGGAACTGGTATTAAAACGCTTAGCAGATAGTGGAAGCTTAAAAGATGTTTTGGTTGTCACAACTGGGTCTAAAACTTCAGACCTGAGGCGCGCATCAGAAAGATTACCAGGACGAAAAGGAAAACTTGCGCGGACAACATATCTCTTCACACCAATTGCTTTTTCTGAATTTAAACGTGTTTGTCAAAAACACTTAGGAAAAGATGTGTTATTGGCTTATTTGTTGTCAGGTGGGTCACCTATTGCTTGTGCAGAATTGGCATTGCATCGTGTGGTCCCTGAGTATGTGATTGAACTCACACGTGATTGGATTGAAGGCGAAGTGGCCCTATCTGGCAGAGGAAGAGCGTCATTATTAAATGTCATGACGACTTTATTTCGCTATGGTGGCACGCCCGTAGGCCAAGCCAAGTTAGCACGTGAATCAGGACTGGCCAATAATACTGTGGCATCAGGTTTTATTGAATTGATGAGTGACCTTGGCTGTGTGTTGCCTGCCTATCCCTGGGACAAAGATAGGGAAATATTGCTATTGCGCAAACCTTGTAAATATCATTTCACCAATTTGTTAGCAGCCATTGCGTATCATCCTGGCCGTATTCGTAGCATAGAAGATTTTTTAACACGAACACCGCAAGAACAAGGCATGTGGTATGAATGGTTAGTGGCACAAGAATTATTGAGGCAATCTTCATTAATGAGCACTAACTTATTAGCACCACAAGCTTTTTGGCAAAATAAAGAAAAGGAAATAGATTTTGTCGCTGATGACGAATGGATAGAAGTGAAACGAGGCAGCGTCTCTCCTTTCGAATTTAGCTGGTTTGCAAAGGCCCTCCCTCGTGAAAAATTGACAGTAGTCAATGCAAAAGCGTTTGAAACTGAGCAGATTAAGGGCGTGACATTTGAAGGTTTTTTGAAGTGAGTGTAGTTTTCGAATATGAAAAAAGTTTACTAACATGTTTCTGGAATTTAAAATCGAGGCCATACGAGTTACCATATGGCTTCGATTTAGTTTCTCTTATTGGCCGTGATTGTTTCCCAGTTATATCTATCAAATTTAGACAAACTAGTAATTTAGCTTATTACTTTGAGAAATTTCAGACATCCCAAGATGAATTTTAATATTGTCATTTTTTTTATCATCATAAACGATAGCTTTGTCATATAAATTTGAAACAGTTTTATTTATTTTAATTTTGGAGTTTGCACCTGCAATATCATTAGCATGTTGTATCGCAATATCCCCTATAGGAATGCAAAATAAATGACATAATGAATATGCTAAAATGTAATTTTCATTTTTATATTGGTTGTTTCCTTTGTATTTCTGATATAAGGAAATAATTTCTCCAATTAATTTGAAGCGGTCAGTATCATTACTGTTATCTATTGCAATATTACTTTTTTTAGGAAGACTATCAAATAATTTAGTTTTAAAATTATTAAATTTAACTGCAAAAGTTTGTTCCTGCTGAGGAAATTTCTTATGATAATGGTCAATGTACTCAGCTAATAGATAGTTAGGCAGTAGATATTTTTCAGATGTACTATTTATAATTGAAACTAACTTATTAATCACTTCATCCCTAAGTATAGCTTGGTGTATTGATGAATTTTCAAATTGTTCGACTTTTCCTTCTAAAAATGGTTTTACAATTCCTTGTATGCTGGTACTTGGCTCGCATAAATAAACCAAGGTAGCATCAAACATATTTTTTAAATATACGATTATCTCTTGTATCATCTTAAGTTTTTCTTTGCCTATGTTTTTAAATTCATCATTCATTAATTGTAATTTATTTTGATTAGTGAGCAGTTCGATAAGAACTATTTGCTGCATGTCTTGGTAATTTTGCAATTCATTTTCACCGATGCTGGTTGGTGGGCTAGATATATTGTTTTGTAAAACATTCATTTGATCTTTTAAGTTCTTAATTTCATTTTCGTAATAGTTTATTATAATTTTATTTTTATTTTTATTTTTATTTTCATTTTCGCAAGGGTGAAATTGATCAAAAAATAACTCAATTTCATTATAATATACTGTTAATTCTTTTTTTAAATTAAATAAATAGCTATATTCTTTTTTGAATTCTTTAGAAGAAAGTACTTCTTTATAAGTTTCCGATAAATTGTTGATATTTTTGTAAAATTTATCCAGTTTAGTCTGGTTAAATGTTAAGTGGTCTGGAATGTCAATAATATGTCCTTCTATCTGGATCAAGATCTCTACTGGATCATTATCTTTTTTATTAACTTTTTCAATATTTTTAATTTCATTGTTTTCTATTATCTCTAAGTTGTTTTGATTATTAAGTTTAATATTATTGTTATTAATAAAATTTGCATTATGTATTTGATCTACGGATTTCCTTTTATCAATTATCTCTTCTTTCTCAATTATCTCTTCTTTCTTAATTGCTTCTATTCTGCTTTCGTTGTTATTTTTGATTTCAGTTTTGACTTTATCATTAATTTCAATATCATTTTCGTTTTTATGACTTAAGAGAGATGAATACAATTCATTCAAATGCAAATTTGGCATCAATGTATCATGTATATTTTTATTTTTTTCTCCAGCAATCGTACCATTAAATAATGGATCAAGTATAGTGTCTTTGGTTTTGGGTTCTTGTAAATAAATGAGAGCAGCATCAACCATATGAGTGATATATTGAATAATATTAATAACATCTTCTAAGATATTTGTGTTTGTTAATTTATCAGATGCCGTTACGCCCCATTTTGATTTCAAGGTTGTCTGTGCCTTTGATAATTTTATTAGGGTTGCCTGTGAATAATTTTGTCCTTTCTGTTTAATAAGGTCTGCTTTTAATGCTTTGACACTCAATAGCAATTCCAAAAGGTCATATAATTCAAGTGAAGTATGAATTAATTTTTGATTTCTATCCGTCATTATTATTTTTTTATTCATTTCTTTATTTTTATTAATTATATTGTAATGATCTTGTATATTCTGATGAAGAGTTAATGTATGGGTTTCCTTCATGTTATCTATTATTTCTATTAGATTTGCATTAAAAATATTCTTATCACTTGTTAGATTTAAATCGTTGCTACTAAACATATTATTTTCCTCGTCGAATTAAAGCATTTTAACAATATTAAAATTAGTATAATGGTCAAATATTAAAAATAAATTAAATTATCATTAACATAGTGTTAAGACAGGTGATATTTTAAGATTAAGAAAATTAATATTCTTAAGCGCTTAATTTCAATGCTTAAATTTATATGAGCCATAAACAACATGTTCCAATCAAGGTAAGTAAATCATCAATATCGTCATCATCTGCCATTTGATGACTAAGGAGCTTCGTTCAGACATTAAAAACTTTGAGCGGAGATACAAAGTCACTTTAGGTGCCTGAAGTGACGTAGTGAATATGTCATCTTACCTAAGAGGTGGGTTGCCCTCAGTAAACTAAACAAATTAACCATAACAAGGACAAATTAAATAACTTATGGCAGACTTTACCTAAGTTTTGATAATATAAAAAATTGTTTCGAACAAGGTGGAGTAATAGGCTGTAAATTTAAATACAAGGAAATAAATCATGTCTGCTATTGTGATTACTGGCGTGTCAACTGGAATTGGTCATGCTGCGGCAAAGTTATTCACCTCTAAAGGTATCATTGTCTTTGGCAGTGTGAGAAATGAAGCAGACAAGGCGCGATTACAAAGTGAATGTGGTGAAAATTTTAGGCCATTGATTTTCGATGTCACTGATGAAAAAAAAGTATATGACGCTGCAAATGACGTGCGCCAACAATTACAAGGCAAAACATTATGGGGATTGATTAATAATGCAGGCATAGTGGTGCAAGGCGCACTAGAAACACTTCCGATTAGCGATTTACTCAAACAATTAAACGTCAATTTAATTGGCCAGCTTATTGTGACCCAAGCATTTCTGCCATTGTTGGGAACAGATAAAACATTAATAGGGCCACCCAGCAAAATCATTAATATTAGTTCTGTTGCAGGAAAGCATGCTTATCCTTTCATGGGTGCTTATTCCATTTCGAAACATGGACTAGAAGCATTTTCTGAAGGATTACGACGAGAATTGATGGTGCATGGGATTGATGTCATTATTGTTGGCCCCGGTGCCATCAAAACAAAAATATGGGACAAAGCACGCGATGAGGAGGTTTCGAAAGAAATGGCGCAATCTGTTTATAAAGCTGCCGCATTTAAATTGAAAGAATATATGTTAACTGAGGCAGATAAACATGCTTTGCCTGCTGAAACTGTTGCCAATCTTTTGTTACATATTATGCAAAGCAAACATCCGAAAGTTCGCTATGCCCCCGTGCCGCAAAAATGGATCAATTGGACGATACCTAATTTATTGCCAAAACGTTTTTTAGATTGGGGAATTGCTAAAAAATTTGGATTATTGCAAAAATAAACGGATAAATAATACCTTATAGCAGGCTTTACATAATATGTATATTCTGTAAAAATGTCTATTTTACAAATAATAAGGACAGCCTATACATGATAGGTAAAGGCTGCTATAATCAATATGTCGAAGCAAAAAAGACCAATTAAACTCATCAAAATCATAGATGAGGATTTCAAGATATCTAAGAAAAAGGGAAATGGAATTTTAAAATTTTTAGCATTTGAAGATGAAAAAGGTAAATTAGTTAAATATAGTTTAGCATATATTAATCATCATATTTGCCATGCCGATAATGGCAGAGTATTAGGCTATGACAATAATCACGGATATCATCACCGTCATTATATGGGTTCAGTACAAAAAATTGATTTTATAAGTTTTGATAATATAAAAAATTTTTTCGAAACAGAGTGGAGAGAGATCCATGAAAAAAACCAAGCGAAGAAATAGTCATCCTGCTATAAAAGTGAAGACTGGTTCTATTGAAGATTTTTTTGCAACCGTGGGATCAGTTATGCAAGCTGCGGACAAAAATATGCCCATTAAAATAAAGCCAAAAACGATAATATTTGAAGACCCTATGGACATGCTTTATTTTTTAAGTGCAGGAAAATTAAAACTTATTAATGAGATCCGTCAAAAACCTGATTCAGTAACAAATTTAGCTAAAGCAATGCACCGAAAAGTTTCTGCCGTTGCCCGCGATGTTAACGATCTCGAAAAAGTTGGGATTGTACAGATACATAGCGAAATCAATCCAGGACATGGCAGACGCAAAATAATCGAATTAACAGCTAAAAAATTAACGCTAGAAGCCTCTATTTAGGATGTCAACTGTGATACAAGCAAATACATCGATACGAACACTGCGTCATTGCTGTAATGACGCAGTGTTCGCATCTTCAGCTGTAATGGGTATACATAAGCAACAGCATATTAAAGATTAGTATAAAAACATAAATCTAATATGTTACCATTCGCACCATATATTTTACGATAATATCTGGCATATATAAAAAATACTGAGGGGTGGTTCGTGTCTAAGTTAAAAATTTTGGTTGGTTTCATTTCTTTTTTAACTATTTCAATTAGTTATGCAGACCAAGGTTTGATCAGCTTGTTTCCGTTGGATAATTATAATCAAAACCTGTCCTCTTGGATCAAGCCGAGCAGCCCTACTTATGATCAGCATTTATTAAGTGACGATGTGGCACGTGCTCATTTTAATCAATTTAAAGACCATTATTTTGGCCCATCTTCACCTTGGTCTCCAGAATATGTCATGCAAGTCATTAGTGGGCAGGTCCCGAATGATTTTAAAACAGTAGAGCAAAGTATCATTAAAAGTTTTAACAATGAAGGAAAGCCGGACAATTTGGTTGGTTACGGCGCAAACTTTCGTCCTTATGATAAAAATTGGATTGAAACAATTGCAAATAATATCAACCTCTCGCAATTTGATAAATTGATCTATCAAGCGACTAATCGCGGTATTGCTATTGATAATTTAAATGCCAGAGTATTGCCTACTGACGATGTTCATTTTTATAGCCACAATTTGGCAGGCCAAGGTTATCCTTTTGACAATTTACAAATGTCTGCTTTGTGGGCAGGCACACCGGTTTATATCGTTGCAGAAACCCGTGACCATGCTTGGATGTTAGTCATCACACCGGATTATATTGGCTGGGCCAAAAGCAATGGTATTGCTAGAACTGACCAGGCATTTGTGAATACATGGACAAATGCAGCAAAAGCGAAGCTAGTCGCCATTACAAAAACAAAAACCTCTCTTCTTGATCGTAATGGACAATTTTTATTGTTAGCTTATGTTGGTGCTGTGTTCCCAAGCCATGAGGGCCAATCGGGGATGACAATCATGGTGCCAGTTGCAAACACTGATAGAAATGCCATCATTAAAATAGCGTCGGTTAGTCCTGACCATGCGACTGTGATGCCATTGTCAGCAACCCCTCATCATTTTTCAAATATCATGAGTACACTGATTGGGCGGTCTTATGGTTGGGGCAGTATGTATTTTTATAATGATTGTTCGGCAGAATTAAAAAGTTTGTTTACACCATTTGGTATATGGCTACCAAGACATTCATCTGATCAAGTGACAGTTGGCAAAATGGTTGACATGTCAGAAGCCCCACAAGAAAAAAGGCTGTCATATTTAATTGAAAATGGCCAACGGTTTTTGACTCTCATTTATGTTGGTGGCCATGTGGTGCTTTACATCGGCAATTATTCAGACAGCAACCATTCTCTGATGGCCATGACTTATCAAAACATATGGGGACTAAGCCCTGTTCCCGCGACTCGACGAGCAGTGATTGGGAAATCAGTCATATTGCCTATGCTGTTACAGTATCCAGAAGACACGAGCTTGACATCTCTCGCTCACAAAAAATATTTTCAAGTGGCTTTTTTAAACCAACTGTCGATGTCAAATAATCACATGCCTTTGAGACAACAAGGTGTTGATATTCAGTCATTAATGTATTCTGAAACGTTGTTACATTTAATTTAACGTGAGTTCGACATAACCCGAATTGTCATTCCCGCGAAGCTTGTCCTCACGTAGGTGGGGAGCGGGAAACCATTTATCCAACTAATTTAAAGTAATATCGAGCTAATGTTGTGAAATTTACAGCCTGTTTTACTAATCATGATAAATTTGTAAATAGAATAGATTCCCGCTCCCCACCTATCGAATTTAATAATTCGCCATTGTATCAAAATTTATTAAATCTACCTGAGTTTCAAGAATACAAAAACAATATCACACTCAAGCTATTAGACAAATTACTCACTGATCCAAAATCAAATGCCTATTGGGCTGATAAATCAAACAAAGGATTGCCAGATGGTATCAAAAAGATCATAAATATTTTGAAAGATAAAACAAAAACTGAGGCGCAAAAAATTTCAGCGATAGAGAATGAAATAACTATACGCCTTAACTCTTCACCTGAGCATAGACATGCAGATCGAGACCAAGCATTGATATTATTCACTGAGCGGTTACAAAACATTTGTGGTGTTGAACAAACCGTTGCAAAGCAGAAAGTGGTAAAGGGACTCTCTGATATCTTTGGGGAAAATTCTAAGCAGGTCAATAATTATAACAAAAGCATGGATGCACAGATGGATGTAAGAAGCGACATCAAAGCTGCTGATGATGACCCTGAAATGGATAAAATTAAATTACAATCTATAGAAAAATTTATTGATTGCATCAATAAAATAAAAGGAAAAGATGATAGCATAAAAAATTTAAGACAACTGCTTATTGAGCAATTAGCACCACTCTCGCATTCCGCCATACAAACGGGGCAGGGAGAAATAGGGTATCGATTAGATAAACTGCCCCCCAATGTGTCATCTCAAAAATTCCTTGATGACCTATGCGACAAAATTGAAAAATTTCCAGCGACTAAATTGCACCATTCTTTCGACCCGATTGCGGTTTTTAAATCAGGCATAAACCCTAAAGATAAATTACAAAAACTTGAAGCACTTCATCATAGAATGGAAGATACTGAAACAACACAATTGAAAGCAGCAAATGTCATTAACATTGTGAAAAAAGCTCTTAGGCCTAAAGGCCCTGCATAACAGCGTTTTTTATCAACAGCGGGAATTGCTGTATTAGCCTGTAAAAAAAGTATAAAACATTGCAATAACCGTAGTAAACATGCCAACAAATGCTAGCCAAACGAAAATATTGGATAGTATTTTACTTTTATATTCCCCCATTATTTTTTTATCTTTGGCAATTAAAGCAATAAGAAAAATAAGGGGGACTGCGGCTATTCCATTTATTACAGCGGAGTAAACTAATGCTTTTATCGGATCAATTCCAATAAAATTAATAATCAATCCAATGACAGTTGATAAAGTAATCACACCATAAAATTCACGCGCATGCTTTAGTTTTAAATTTAATCCTTCTCGCCAATTGAGTGCCTCACTTAATGCATAAGCTGAAGATCCTGCCATGACCGGTACAGCAAGAAATCCCAGTCCAATAATGCCTATGGCAAAAATAACTTTTGCTAAATAACCTGCATGTGGAAATGATTGCACGAATGGTTCCAAAGCACGAGCTGCATCAGCTGATGTTTTAATATCAGTGATACCATTCGAATGTAATACTGTTGCGGTAACGACTATAATTGACCAAGTGCCAATTTCAGAAATAAACATGCCGATAAAATTATCAATACGTAATGTTTTTATTAGTTGCCAGTTAACGCGCTGTGCAATACGGAGATTATTTGACGTTCTGTCACGCTCTTCCTCCACAACCATGGAAGCTTGCCAAAAAAATAAATAAGGAGTGATCGTAGTGCCTAATACGCCAGTAATAATAAATAAAAATTGAAAATTAAATTCAAAGTAGGGAATAAAAGTTGCTTTAAGAATTTGCCACCAGGGTTCTTTAACCATAAAAACAGTGATGGGATAAGCAATGAGTGAAAGACATAACCACTTCAGGTGGTTGGCGTAGGCCCTATAGCCAACAAATACTTGTAATACTAATATGATGACTGTGAAGAGCACAGTTAACAGGGCAAAGTTGATTGGAAGGATAAGATTAGCAGCGGCTGCCATCGCACCAATATCTGCACCAATGTTAATGGTATTTGCAATAAGGACGAGCGTGACTGCAAAATACAGGACTTTTGTACCATAATGTTCTTTGATGACGCCCGCAATACCTTTACCGGAAACACCGCCTATACGAGCACAGGCTTCTTGAACTGCGACCAGTAGGGGCAACATAAAAACAGCCGTCCATAACTGCCCATAACCAAATTGCGCACCGGTTTGGGAATAAGTCGCAATTCCTGAAGGGTCATCATCTGCAGCACCAGTGACAACACCTGGCCCAAGTCGTTTTAGGAATTTCTTAATGCGTTCCATTAAAATTTCACTCCATATCATATTAGAGTATCATGGACCTGCAATCTATACGAAAAGTATCATTTTTGAGAAAGCTGCTGCTATTTATCTGAAACAGTATATCATCTTGCATTTTTCATGCTTTGGGGCCCATGATAATTGATACTACTCATGAGTATGGACCATGGACTTATTGCTTATAGGGCTAATTTTAGTTTTTTTTGTCTTTTGTTTTCTGTTGATTAGGTTCTTTGATTCATTGTCACGGAGAGAGAGATGATTCTTTATGCAATATGTGGCTTAATTACTTTATTTTTGTTTATTTATCTTTTGATCGTTTTATTTAGGCCAGAGTTATTTTGAATTGATGGAATGGATTCCAATGACAGAAATTAGTTTTTTCCAAATTGCGCTATATCTCTTGGTCCTCATTGCATTAGTTAAACCTTTAGGTTGGTATATGGCCCGCGTTTATGGTGGCCAATCTTGTGGATTAGAGCTAATTGGTGGTGCCACGGAAAGGTCCCTCTATCGTATTTGTGGCATTAGTCAAAGTGAAGAAATGGATTGGAAGCGTTATTTGACGGCCATGCTTTTTTTTAATCTATTCGGCTTATTAACTGTCTATGCCATTCAGCGTTTACAATTTTATCTTCCCTTAAACCCACAAAATTTTGGCCCAGTTGCGCCCGACCTTGCTTTGAACACATCTGTCAGTTTCGCTTCTAATACCAATTGGCAATCTTACGGTGGTGAGACAACCATGAGCTATCTTACCCAAATGATAGCGCTTACCGTGCAGAATTTTATTTCTGCCGCAACTGGCATGTCATTATTAGTTGCGCTGATAAGAGGAATAGCGAAACAAGAAAGCGAAAATCTTGGTAATTTTTGGGTTGATACGGTCCGTGGCACGCTTTATATCTTGTTGCCACTTTCGATTATTTTGGCCGTTATTTTGGTTTCGTGTGGTGTCATTCAAAATTTTAAACCCTATCAAAATGTCACACTGCTACAACCAATCAGTTATCAAGAGATTAGCAAGGACACTAACGGAAATACGATTACAAACACGAAAATAGAAACACAACAACTCATTGCGATGGGGCCTGTTGCATCACAAATAGCGATCAAACAATTAGGCACTAATGGTGGCGGGTTTTTTAATACTAATTCCGCCCATCCATTTGAAAATCCAACACCATTTACCAATTTTCTGGAAATGTTAATGATCTTACTTGTTCCCGCAGCACTTTGTTATACATTTGGAATAATGGTGAATGATAAGCGGCAAGGTTGGGCAATATTAGTTGCGATGTTTATTATTTTCATTCCATTTTCAATGGGCGCAACCATTTCCGAACAAAAAGGAAATCCTGCGATTACTCAGATGGGTGTTGATGCCAACCCTAAACGTGATTTTTATCCAGCAGGCAACATGGAAGGCAAAGAGTCGCGCTTCGGTATTGCTAACTCCGCACTATGGGCAACCGCCACCACCGCTGCGTCAAATGGTTCTGTTAATTCTATGCATGGTTCTTATACGCCACTCGGCGGTTTAGTCATGTTATGGATGATGCACCTTGGCGAAGTTATTTTTGGTGGGGTAGGTTCTGGTCTGTATGGGATGTTAATGCTCGTTATTCTGACAGTATTTATCTCTGGCCTGATGGTTGGTAGAACGCCGGAATATTTAGGAAAAAAAATCGAGCCTTATGAAATGAAAATGGCTTCTATCGCCGTGTTAATCATGCCGCTTACGGTTTTGTTATGTACTGCCATTGGCGTAGTGACTAAAATGGGTGTTAGTTCAATTGCAAACCCTGGTGCGCATGGTTTTACTGAGGTCCTTTATGCCTTTACCTCTATGGGCAATAACAATGGCAGTGCGTTTGCCGGTTTAAATGCCAATACACCTTTTTATAATCTTTTAGGTGGGGTTGCCATGTTATTAGGACGCTATTGGATTGCTATTCCTGCACTTGCAATCGGTGGGTCGCTTGTTCGCAAAAAACATATTCCGACGAGTTCAGGCACACTACTCACCCATACTCCCCTTTTCATTGCACTCTTAGTCAGTGTGACCATTATTTTAGGAGCGCTTTCTTTTTTGCCAGCACTCGCGCTGGGGCCGATTGTTGAGCACCTAATGTTATGGGGGCAATACGGTCATGGCTAATAGAAACACTGGATCATCGATGTGGGACCTGAAAATTGTAAAACAAGCCGTCATTGATTCATTCTTAAAATTAACGCCTCGTTATGAAATCCGTAATCCAGTGATGTTTACTGTTTATATTGGCGCTATCCTGACAACAGTCCTTTTTATTCAAGCACTGTTTGGAAAGGGAGAAGCAACCGCGAGTTTTATATTAAATATTGCCTTGTGGCTATGGTTTACCGTGTTATTTGCAAATTTTGCCGAAAGCATGGCTGAGGGCCGTGGAAAAGCACAAGCACAATCTTTACGTAAGGCGAGACGTGACATTCAAGCAAAAAAAATTGCTTGGCCCCATCACAAAGATTTAAAAAAAACACTTGTTTCATCGGGCGAATTACGTGCTGGCGATATCGTGATCGTTGAAGCAGGTGATTTTATACCGAGCGATGGGGAAGTGATAGAAGGCATTGCAACCGTTAATGAAAGTGCGATTACTGGTGAAAGTGCACCTGTTATTCGAGAAAGCGGTGGGGACAGAAGTGCAGTCACAGGCGGCACACAGGTGATTTCTGATTGGCTGATTGTAAAAATTACGTCAAATCCTGGCGAAACATTTCTTGATCAAATGATTGCACTGGTTGAAGGCGCAAAGCGTCAAAAAACGCCTAATGAACTTGCGCTGACTATTTTACTTGCCGCATTGACGATTGTTTTTTTATTAGTCTGTGCATCTCTTTTGCCTTTTTCAATTTATAGCGTTACAGCAAGTGGCAGTGGACAAGTTGTTTCAATCACAGTGCTTGTTGCATTGTTTGTCTGCTTAGCACCGACTACCATTGGCGGCTTATTATCAGCAATCGGTATTGCTGGTATGGACAGGATGATTCAAGCCAATGTGATTGCGCTCTCTGGTCATGCTGTTGAAGCAGCAGGTGATATTGATGTTTTAATTTTAGATAAGACAGGGACGATTACACTGGGTAATCGGCAAGCAACCGAATTGGTTCCCGCCAAAGATGTCACCATTGAAGAATTATCAGATGCGGCACAACTGTCATCACTTGCAGATGAAACCCCAGAAGGGCGAAGTATCGTGGTTTTGGCCAAGGAAAAATATGGCTTACGCGGTCGTGAAATTAACGAGCTCTCTGCTACGTTTATCCCATTTACGGCAGAAACAAGAATGAGCGGCGCGAATTTACCTGGCCGACAAATACGTAAAGGGGCAGCCGAAGCAATAGAATCCTACATCAAACAATTAGGGGGAACGATACCAGAATTTATTAAAGAAACCGTTGATCACATTTCTCGTCAAGGCAGTACAGCGCTTATCGTTGTCGATAATAAAAAAATATTGGGCGTGATTCATTTAAAAGACATTGTGAAAGGTGGTATTCATGAGCGTTTTTTAGAATTACGTCGAATGGGCATCAAAACAATTATGGTCACTGGCGATAATCCGTTAACTGCGGCTGCGATTGCTGCTGAAGCGGGTGTGGATGACTTTCTAGCCAATGCAAAACCAGAAGACAAACTTAAACTAATACGCCGTTTGCAAGCACAAGGCCATTTGGTTGCGATGACAGGTGATGGTACAAATGATGCACCAGCGCTCGCACAAGCGGATGTTGCTGTTGCTATGAATACAGGGACACAAGCTGCAAAAGAAGCAGGCAATTTAGTTGATTTAGATTCTAATCCTACAAAACTAATTGAAGTGGTCGAGATTGGAAAACAATTATTGATGACACGTGGTTCATTGACAACATTTAGTATTGCTAATGATATTGCAAAATATTTTGCTATTTTACCAGCAGCCTTCGCGACAACTTACCCAGTATTAAATCAATTAAATGTGATGCATCTTGCCACGCCGCAAAGTGCCATTTTATCTGCGGTTATTTTTAATGCTTTGATTATTATTTTTCTCATCCCGCTTGCATTACGAGGTATTAAATACCGACGAGTGGACGCAGCGCGTTTGCTAAGGACAAATGTTTTTATTTATGGACTGGGTGGATTAATTATACCTTTTATCGGGATAAAATTAATCGATATATTTTTATCGCTTTTCAGATAAATATTTTGGTATTTTGTGCTCGCAAGAGCAGCTCTGTCAGTAAACAAAATACCAAAATATTTATCTGAAAAGCGATATCAGGATTAGGTTTAGCATGAATATTAATTTTTACAAAAATGCACTGAAGCAAGTAAAAATATCTCTTATTTTACTTTTTATGTTGACGATCATCACTGGTTTAATTTATCCAGTCATGATCACGATCATTGCACAATTATTTTTTCCGTGGCAAGCGAATGGCAGCATGGTGGAAGCGAATAATCAAGTCATGGGATCATTGCTCATTGGCCAATCTTTTACTGAGGATAAATATTTTTGGAGCAGGCCTTCTGCCACCTCTCCTTTTCCCTATCATGCGGCAAGTTCTTCTGGTTCGAATATGGGCCCGCTCAATCCAGATTTTTTAAAAACAGTAAAAGATCGCGTCACCCTTCTACAGAAAACGGATCCAGTCAATAATAATTTAATTCCTGTCGATTTAGTCACGGCATCAGGCAGCGGTTTAGACCCTGAGATCAGTCCACTCGCTGCTTTGTATCAAATCCCACATATTGCTAAAGCACGACAAATACCTGCTAAAAGTATTGAAACGTTAATTTTTTCTCTGATACAAAAACGTACTTTAGGCATTTTAGGAGAACCACGCGTCAATGTTTTAGCATTAAACCTAGCATTAGATAAACTAGAGAGTACCCATGCCTAAGCGCCTTGATCCAGAAATATTATTACGACGTGCAGATGCCGAATCACGATTTAAAACTCGTGGCAAACTTAAAATTTATTTAGGTGCAGCGCCAGGTGTGGGTAAAACCTATGAAATGCTAGAAGATTCAATGGAAGCGCGCCGTAAAGGATTAGATATTGTGATCGGGATTGTGGAATCACATGGTCGTAAAGAGATAGAAAACTTTTGCGAACATTTCGAAAAGGTACCAAGACAAAAAATTAACTATCATGGAAAAGAATTAGAAGAATTTGATCTTGATGCTGCACTTGCAAGAAATCCCGGGCTCATTTTAATCGATGAAATGGCGCATAGTAACATACCAGGATTGCGTCATAATAAACGCTGGCAAGATATTAAAGAACTTTTAGACAATGGTATCAATGTTTATACGACTTTAAATGTACAGCATATTGAAAGCTTAAATGATGCTATTTCACAAATCGTCAATGCGCCAATTCACGAAACTGTTCCAGATTCAATGCTCGAGAGTGCCGATACCATTGAGCTTGTTGACCTGCCGCCTGAAGAATTATTAAAACGTTTAGATGAAGGTAAAGTCTATGTGCCAGAGCAGGCAAAACTTGCAAAAGAGCATTTTTTTAAAAAAGGCAATTTAATTGCATTACGTGAATTGGCCCTTAGAACGACTGCTGAACAAGTTGGTTCGCAAGTTTTTTTATATCGACAAGGGGAAGGGATCCAATCTATCTGGCCGACGAATGAAAAAATATTAGTCTGTGTAGGGCCTGGTATTCAATCCGTTAAACTGATCAGAGCGGCGAAACGATTGGCCCACTCTTTAAAAGTAAAATGGATGGCGGTGTATGTTGATACGCCAAAACTGAACACATCAGAGAACAAGAGAAATAGTGCCATTTTAAATTTAAAACTCGCAGCACAATTAGGTGCTGATACGCATGTTTTAACTGGATTTGATATTGTGAAAACAATTATGGCTTACGCCCACGAGCAAAATATTACCCAAATTATGATCTGGAAAAATATTCGTACAAGATTAAGAGATTTATTTTTTCGTAATTTTGCGGATGAGGTTGTTCGTTACAGTGGCGAAATTGATGTCTACATCATGACTGGTATTGCAAGTGAAGAAAAATATAAAGAACCGCCCCCAATAAAAAAACATGAACCTTGGAATGCTTATTTTTTGACTTTCGGTGTGGTTACTTTAGCAACCATCATTAATCTTTTAATTTATCCATTCTTAAGCAATAGTAACCTTATCATGATTTATCTAGTTGGTGTCATTGTCATTGCTTTGCTAGGACGTGTTGCAACATCAATTTTAGGATCAATTTTAAGTGTGCTCACTTATGATTTTTTCTTCATTACACCATTTTATAGCTTTAATGTTTCAAGCACTCAATATTTTTTCACACTTATTGTGATGCTTTTAGTATCACTCATCATCAGTCACCTTGTTCTTCTAACTAAGCGACATGCTGAATTATCTATTCATGTTGAGCATCAAACTGGTGCTTTACACAAATTAAGTCGGCAGCTAGCAAGCACGCGAGGAGTTGATAATTTACTCAATGTCAGCGTTCATTGCCTCGCTGATATGTTTAATTGCGAAGTGCTCATTCTATTACCAGAAAATTCTCACTTAAAACCCCTAGCCAGTAGCTGCAAAATAAAAAAAATAGACATGAAAGATGAAAGTGTCGCGCAGTGGGTTTATAAACATGGTCAAGTGGCCGGGCTTGGGACGAATACGTTAGCTTCCTCCGATGCTTTATATGTTCCTCTACTCGCGTCAAAAAAAATAATGGGGGCCTTGCGGATAAGTCCCACTGAAAATAAGCGATTATTTTCACCAGAGGAAATGAATTTACTTGATGAGTGTGCTATACAAATTGCTCTAGCACTAGAAGTTGATCAACACTCTAACAGCATGCAATGATTTTTATAATGGTTTTATAGATCTTCAGATAAATATTTTGGGGGGGAAGATTAGGTATTGATATAAAGCCGAGTAAAGCGCAGGAGGCCGGAGGCCGACGAGCCATCGGCTTTATATCAATACCTAATCTTCCCCCCCAAAATATTTATCTGAAGATCTATATCAGCAGCACTATTCAACATTTTCAGTTAAATACATTTTTATAAGATGGGCTAAATTTTTTGCGCCCATTTTTTTCATAATTCGAGAACGATGAAATTCAACGGTTGAATTAGATATAAAAAGTTCTTGGGCGATTTGCTTATTTTGTTTTCTGGCTGCATCATAGCAGATGTGCGTATGCCAACATTAGGTGGCATCCAATTACTCGAACAGC
>Ga0207056_1051_pt1 | contig 22896 bp, 20 predicted proteins | sample Alteio_BWMinCont_58_FD_153289 | JGI IMG/M metagenome (GOLD analysis project Ga0207056, IMG submission 153289) | Enriched cells from forest soil in Barre Woods Harvard Forest LTER site, Petersham, Massachusetts, United States -... | ecosystem: Environmental > Terrestrial > Soil > Temperate forest >... | reverse complement strand
TTTTCGACTGCGATATAAGCCATGTTTTCAGCAGCCGCGCCAGAGAGGATTCCGATCAATTGTTTAGCTACTCTACTAACCTCAGAACCAGTCATTGTCGATAGTTCTTCTACAGTAACACGTTTAGGTGCACACGGAGAACCATTACGTCCAAAAGAATGAAATGCTGTTACGGGAGTAAATGTGAGCTCTTTTTTTGTTGCAGTTGGCCCAGTTGGGGGAACTGCTGCCATAGCTACAGTTGGGGGCGTCACAGATACAGGTGTTAATATAGTAGACATATATATAATCCAAATAATTTAAATGGTTACGAGTAACAAAACAAAAATGTTACGGATATAAATTACATGGATTTGTTAAATATAATCAAGATAAAAGATTTTCTATTAAACCTCTGTGGTCTTTTCGGGATATACTTGGCCGGCTTCGAACAATCGCGTTCCGGTTGGCCGCTCATCCGGATCAAGCGATAGCATTTTTTTAATAAGTTCCCGAACATTTCTATCTTCAATTGACAGCCAATCTAGATCGAAAGGACGAAATTTCGCTATGGCAATTCGAATTTGCTCAACTGACGATGACGATTCTGGTATTTGGAACCATTTTGGCTTTTTTCCACCACTCCAAATATAATAAAGGACTATACCAAGAGCCCATATATCACTCTTGTGACTTGCCCTTCCATGAGTCATCATCTCTGGGGCCAGATAGTCCGGAGTGCCCCTAGGTTGCCCTAAGACATCATCTGTTGTGTAGCAAACAGATTCTACGTCCGCCAAAACAGCAGTGCATACTTTTTCACCTTCTTCTTGTTCCTTTTGTTCTTTTAGTTCTTTTCCACTTTTCTCATCTATTTCAGATTCGCGGATGAGAATATTGTCAAGTTTAATATCGCGATGCACTAAGTTATGCTCTTCTAACATCTTCATATGCGTGAAAAGGCTGTAAGTAAGAGAGTCTTTCTGGGCCAGAGTTGTTATTTTTGGAAAGTAATCGACCAAATCAATCATGAGTTCATCAATGATTATATAGTGGTAGACATCAGCAACTTTGTGTACTGTAAACAAGTATGGCTTGATGAAACCATCTATTTTTTCAAGAATTTCTAAATTTTTTAGTTCTCGCTCTATACCAACTTTAGCTGGAGTGTCCCCTTCCTTCCTAGTCATTTTCAACCATGCAAATTTCCTATTCACAAAATCTGTCGGGTAAACCGTTTTGAAGGTAGCTGTTGCAATAATTTTGGAATTGTGAGTTAGGATTTGACCCTGAGGCGTTACCAATGTGTATTTATCGACTGCTCCCACTTTTTCGACCGCGATATAAGCAATGTTTTCAGCAACTGCGCCAGAGAGAATTCCGATCAACTGTTTAGCTCTATTAGCCTCAGAACCGGTCATTGTTGATAAATCTTCTTTAGTAACGCGCTTAGGTGCACACGGAGAACCATTACGTCCAAAAGAATGAAATATTGTTACGGGAGTAAATGTGAGCTCTTCTATTGTTGCAGTTGGCTCAGTGGGAACTGCTGCCGTAGGTACAGTTGGGGGCGTAAGAAGGACAGTTGCAGATACAGGTGTTGCTATAGAAGACATATATTTAATCCATAGAATGTATATTGTTTATGAGTGACAAAACAAGATGTTATGTATATGAAATATCTGAGTTTGTTAAATATAATCAAGATAAAAGATTTTCTTGATACAATAAAGCTACATTTTGGACACAATTAAACCAGTAGCCAAATGATGCTTTCTCTTATTTCTCTTTTGTACTGGCTTTCTGTGCTTTTGATTGATATAATTCACGCATGTTACATGCAGGCATTCTGATGAAAACACAACTCTTATCCAAAAAACTCAAGTATCTACTTTTGGTTCTGATCATGATTCCCGTTTTGTATGGATCAGGACGCCTGTATTACTATATCACCGATGGTTTTACAATTGACAACATTACATCAGCCTTTCCATATGATTCACGATGGGCTGTAAGGCCGCTTTCCTCTGATGAACAGACGTTAGCTTATTCTATTCTCGATCAAAAGTTTTCTTATTTAGGGAAGGGATGTCAGTCATATGTATTTCTCAGCGCTGACAAGAAGTATGTCTTGAAATTTTTCAAGTATCAACGGTTCCGCACACAGCCTTGGGTGGACTTTTTCTCGTTCATTCCATTTGTGGAGAACTATCTCGATCAGAAAGTGGTGAAAAAGAGGACGAAACGGGAAGGTTTCTTTGCCAGTTGGAAGCTCGCTTTTGAAGAATTAAAAGAAGAAACCGGCTTAATCTTTGTTCATTTAAACAAAACACAAACGCTTCAAAAAGAGCTTATTTTTACCGATAAGATGGGGTTTGAGCATCAGGTTGAGCTCGACGACATGGAATTTTTAATCCAGCGCAAAGCCACGATGCTCTGCCCTTACATTCAGTCATTGATGAAGGAACAAAAAGTTGATGAAGCAAAGAAATTGCTCTCGAGCATCATTTCTATGGTGCTTTCAGAATATGACAGAGGGCTTGCCGACAATGATCATGCTTTGATGCAAAACACAGGTGTCTATAACGGAATGCCCATCCACATTGATGTGGGACAATTTGTGCGCAATGAACAAGTAAGAAATCCAGAAACATATAATCAAGAGTTATTTAATAAAACCTTTAAATTCCGACGATGGCTCCACAAAGAGTATCCAGAGCTTGCAGATTACTTAGAGACTGAGCTCAAGGGTATTTTAGGAGAGCTATTTTATACATTAAAACCCCATTTTAAACCCCATGATTAGTTTATGAACCGTTTAGATAATAGCCTTGATAGGCTTATACAAGATTATGAGAAAAAAGCCTGTAGTACCTACAAAACGGATATTATTAATCGAATCAAACAAGAAAATGTTCAAAAATTATACTATACTATTGACGAAAAGGGAGAAAACGATGAAAAAGCGATAAAAACATCTTATCATATTTGGACGGGTGACGAGGCAATTAAATATAAAGATGAACTCGAACCATGGTATAAGAAAGGCGTTACGTGCCGGAAAGCTGCTGTCATTGCTCTTGGAATCCTTGTTTCGATGCTCTCAACGCTCCTTGCCGCGGCTCCGATTTTAGGAGTATTTGTGATTACAGTCATAACAGCTACTGCTATTATCTCAGCGGTATCATTAATAGGTCTATTTACAGGGGTTGTGTATTATTCTTCTAAGGCCAATAAAATACGTGATTTATTCGGTTATCAACATCTCTTCCATGCACAAAAATACGTTGACGATCACATACAAGTCATCAAAGAGCAACACAAAGCGGGATTTGTAGAAGCTGTTGCTAAAGAATTTGGTAAATATAAAGCTGCAGAGGCTATAAACAAACTAAATAACGACTGGGTAAACCGCCCGTGAGCCACTTGCATCCTATACCACCATCTAGTCAAAATTTTACATTTCGATTGCGCCAAAGCCACGAGGTTGAACGATCGTAAGTCACCCCATATTATCTAATATTGGGTGACTTACGATCGTTCAACCGCGGGAGCTTTCGCGCAAGTCGAAATGTAAAATTTTGACTAGATGGTGGTATAAACATGATAGCCTTCGATAATATCAAGAATTCGATCTGATGATCCGTCCCCAGATGCAGGCACAGGCGCTGACGGAAGTACTTCGCCATATTTAATGACAAGGCCAAGGAATTTTTTCCTAAATACCGCTAGTTCATTTTCACCCGTTCGTTTGGTCTCAATTTCTTGCTTGTGTTCCCCTTCAATTTTTTGTTTGGATTCCATTTGCTCACTCGCTTCAATTTCTTGACATATATCGCAAATTTGCATGGCTAGTTGAATATCATTATTATAAATAAAACCAGAATGGTTTTGACGAGCCAACCATGCTCTGGCAGGTGCAGTGTTTTTTGTTATTTTAAGATAGTCTTTTAGCTTAAGCTTAGATCTTGAAATAAAAGGATCCGTTTGTAAGTCACACGTTATTCTCGTCAACGTATAAGTAAATAAACGATCTAACAGTTCTAATGTGGCTTTCTCAATTCCAATATTAAAAGCTTGGAATGTTGCAAGTAAATAGTCTTTATCTAAAAATGCACGTCTTGCGGGGCATTCGACGATTTTTTCGACTAAGCTGTAATCGATAATAACGACAGCTGCTTTAAAAATTGCTTTTATTTCTCGTTCGCTAAGAGGATAAAAACCTACTAAAGTAGAGAGAAGAGTACGCATATTTTCACGATTACACTCTGAGCTACCCCTACCTTCAATTAAAAACTCATCAGCATACGCATGCAGATGAAAGGCGATTTGTCCTAGATATTTTATATAGAATTCTCGCATTTTTGCAAAATGTAAGGTATAGAAAGGATCATTTTTTGTTAACTTTATACAAGATGAAAAAACTATTTTCACTGCTTCTGGAGATAGGGATGGCATTTCAAGAAACCTAGAGCAACATAAATAAACGAACCTTTCAAAACAATTTGGAGATCGTACTATATCACAAAGCCACCGTTCCTCCACCATTGGATGAATTATTAACTTAATGATGCAGCTCTTGATTCCCTCAAAATCATCGAAGTAATGTAATTCATCCAAAGATTGAATGATTCGCTGTACTTCTTGCTCATCCAATTCTGCCTTTTGTAGTGCCAAATTAAATAATAGAGACATTTCAACAACTCTTTCACGCGACAGTAGTGTACTGGATGCAAGAATCCTTTTAAAGGAAGCGTTGTGGCGTATATAGATCTCGTCCATGCGAATCGTTATGTCTTTTTTGATCTCTTCCATGCGAATCGTTATGTTTTTTTTGATCTCTTCCATGCGCTCAGAGTGGGTAGTAAATGCTGCTGCTTTTGTTTCCCCTTCTCTGCGAGGAATCTCTGTCGCATTAGGAGAATAATAACCCCCGATCATCTCAAGAATCACCCTAGGTAGCATTCCATTTGAATAACCAGGGGGTTGATTCGCAATATCAACTAATTCTTCTCTGAATAGTTTCTGAAAACTTAATAAGGTTGGGGTTTTATCTTTTCGAACCTTTTCTGATCGTTCTTTGTCAACTTGTTCGCATATTTCAAGAATTCCTTCGCGAACATTAGATAATGGAACACCAGCTATGATTCTATCAAATACAGCATAGTTATCATTTATCCAATTTATAACTACTGCAGTATTACCAAAGGCGTCGAGTAAGTTTTTTAACTGAAGCTTGTCAAATGAACTTATGTCATTAGGTATAAGACGCAACAATCGTAATACTGATTCATCCTCGCGTCTCAATGCGTTTTGAAGCCCTTGGTCAATTGCAACCATAAAATCTTTGTTAAAGAAGCTTCTGCGTGCTGAATTGTCGAGAATTTGTTTTACAAGTTTATAATCCAAAATGACGACAGCTGCCTTAAAAATAGCTGTAATTTCTCGTTCCATAAGTGGGAATTGATTTATGAGCATATTTAGCAAGATACGTACATTTTCATGTCGATACTTAAATCTATCATAACCATCAATCAAATAACTGTCGGCATAGATATGAAGAAGAGAAACAACTTTTGTTTGATGTTTTTTATAAAATTCCTGAATTTTTAAAATTCTATTATCTTTTAATGGCGCTACCATCCAAAAACGGAAAGTCGTTTCTATTATCAAAGGGTTTATAGGATTTTCTGGAGGTGTTGAGATTGTTATTTCAAGATATTTTTCAAATATTCTTTCCTTAATAGCTGTAGGAACTTCCCGAGATTCAGCGATTTGACTTAGCAGCTCTGGGGTAACTCCTGGATGGTTTATTAAACGACTCGTCGTCTCATCTATTTCATTGAAGCCATTAGCTCTCACAAGCCTATTCGTGACATACAAAACAATTCGATTGGCAATCCTTGCATCTAATTCGCGATTTGCAAGGGACTTGTTAAATAAACTGCAGAGCATATTCATATTACTTTGGGTATAATTCTCCTCTACATTAGGAAGTCCTATTTGTTCCAAAAATGCCCAAATGTCGTCGTTACTTATCTCCTGACCCAGAATTGTATTTTCAAGCTCTTCCCATTGAGCAACATTGAAATTTGGTTTGGGTCGAAGAGAAACGATATTTTGAGCAAAAGCTTCTTTTCCTCTTTGGTGTTTCATCATCATTTGAATCATTGGAATTATGCTTGGAGAATGGAGAGCGGTTAATTCTCGTATTGGATTGTTCAGAACCCTTGTCGGCTGACCCTGTGTCACTACTGGAATATGTTTTAGAATTCGCATGAGATTGCGTGTGCATTTTCCAAGAGAACTAGGAGTGCGGGCTTCAAAAAGATAACGATCGAATATTATCTCATTAGCTAAAGGTTCTACAATCATTTCCTTAAGTGCACCAGAGAACCCTTCTTTATACAAATCGTAAGTCACACCAGGAAGCTGACCTGTGAGGATGCATGCGACACTCTTACAAATCGTGGCAATAGTTCCAATGATATTTCGTGCTTGTCTTCCTTTGCAGAAAAGAGCTAACCCAGTTTCGATCAACAAATCCAAACAGGCTATAACGATCAGAGCAATTGCAGCGACTCGTTTGATGAGGGCTTTTAGCAATGTGACTTTTATTGCATCACATTTTGTAATGCGCGGTTGTTGTTTGAGACGCGCGTCGAGATTTTCGCAACAATCATCGATAAGATGAATGAATTTCGCAGATAAGGAAAAATAGCTCGTTCTTAAAACATTTGAAATATCCATGCGCCTTTGTATCCGTTAATTTAGAATGATTTTTTTTGTAATTGTAGCAAATTCTAAAATATAATAGAACGTCATTTTTTGAGCGGGACTGTTTCTGGAAGAGTACCGAATGAATTAATTTATAGCGTATGAGGAACGTGTTGTATCGAGCTGCCACCGCCTTCGCGGTTATACCGGCTGCTGCAAAAACCGCGAATGCGGTGGAAGCATGTAGCCCCATGCGTCAGCGTGGGGTGGGATCCTATTAGCATATCTAGCCGCGAATGCGGCGACAGGAGCTGTCATTATTTCCAGACTTTTTTTAATGCCAATTTCATGGAGGCAATCTCTTTTTGGGCAGCAGCTCCAGTAAGCTTTGTCTCTGCCTGTCGATCTGCAAAGAACTTATCTACAGTTTCAATTGCCCTGGAAGTTTCTCCCTCCTCAGCGAATATCTTCACGATCTGATAAAGATAAAGAGATCGAAGTGAATCGTCGTCTTTAGCAATCGCCTGAGTTTTTTCATTAAAGAGTCTCTGAACCTGAAAAACATGTTGTTGTGCCAAAGAATTAATATGAGTGTCTATCAACTTATTGTCTTCCCTTTTTTTAATATGGTTGATAATAGCAAGAACAATTGCTGTAACAAGACATGCTCCGGCACAGGCCATTAGCACGATTGCTGCTATAGCTACTGCTGGTGCAGCAGCGGCAAATATGTTTACCAACAGAGCTATTCCAAATATTACTGGCGCAATTACACCTATAATTAAAATAGCCACTTGAAAAGAGTTAGGACTGTTTAATAAATCTGCATCACTACTTTCCGATGTCTGGTCATCTCCACTGAGTACCTCAAATTGAAAGTCATTACCTTTTAGCTTTCCAACTCTGATTTCAGGAACAACTACTTCTCCCTCTTTCGTGAGATAGTCAAATTCTTTTTTAATAAGTTTTGTGCAGGCATTTGGCATTTCACGATCTAGATTTCGGATACCCGCCAAACGTGATATTTCTGGAAACATAACTCTCTCCTGTTTTTAATAAATTAATCATAACGATCAATTGTACCAATTTGATGTATATTTGTGCAAATAGATAGTTTAGTAAATAATTTAATAAATATTTTAAATAATTGAATAGATAGAGGGTAGAACATTCTTACTACTGACAGATATTCTTTTTTCATATATAAATAATCTTTTAAATGAGAAAAGAATGATTAAGACAAAACAATTACTACTAATTTTACTAAATAGCATAATATTTTGTAGTTTTGCACCTAACGCTCACTCTCACATACAAACAGATACTTTTCTAGCAGTCAATATGGGATTGATTGATCCTTCATTGGCAATACTATTAAAATCTTGTCATCAACAACTATTTCAAATAAATCCTGACCTATTTATAGGGCTAGGTTGGAGGATACTTCACTCCAATAACAATGAATTGATTTATAGTGTAGGAGGAACCTACGGATTTAGAAGCTTCATTGGCTTTAACCAAGACATGGGCAAGGGAGTGGTCATTTTATGCAATTCAAGGGAAGATTGGGCTGACACCACACATTGGGTTGAAGAGCTTGGCAGGCTTTTACTGGAATGAGGGAATTGCTGGTTTGATGAGCTTTCCTGTGGGTGTCCGGGGGATTTCACTAACCAAATGCACTCCACGTATTCTCTCAAACGGATATACCCTCTCATGAAAATAACTCACCAAATTATCCGTTTCTTGATTCGTTGCAACCAGATTAATGACATAGCCTAATCGTTCATCCGCCTTTTCAATAATCGCTGCATCACCCTCATATTTCACAGCTAATTTTGCCTCGATCAGTATATTTTCCAGTCGCAATAAATCAACACTTTCTCCGCCGATCTTGATGAAATGACTTCCTCGTCCATGCACTTGCAAATAGCCTCCAACTATCTCTCCCCTGTCTTCGGTTTGGAACCAACCCTCAACTTTAGGATCGATGAAGTTCCAATTCCCTTCTTTTTCAATCGCATAGCCCGTTAATAAAGCGTCACTTTTAATACGGATACAATTCTTGTGACAATCGATGGCCACATGAGACAACACCATCAAGTTTTTCGAGAACCCGTTACTATATTCTAAAGGCACTGTTGCAACTTGCGAAGAGCACTCTGTGAGACCATAACTCACAAGCACAGGCCATCCCAATGCAAGGGCCTGCGTGTGGACAGTTGTTGGCAAGCTTCCACCCCCTACAACAACAGCTCGAATGGATGGAGGGGCCTGCAGCCGTCTCATGACAAGATCATAGAGTTGAGTCGGAACAAGAGCGCTCAGCGTTGCATGAGAGTCAATAATAGATCGATGATACTGCTCCGGTTCCCATACAGTGCAATTAATAACAGAGGCACTACTCAAATAGGCTCTAGCCATGATTCCAAGGCCGCCAACATGAAAAGTATGCAGAGGATTTATCCAGCAATCCTTTGCATTTGCTGATAGGTGCTCATTGACAGCAGCTGCAGAGGCTAAAATTGCATTTTTTGAGAGAGCTACCCATTTTTGAGTAGTTGAGCCGGAAGTTGCAATCCAAATATGCCCTTTTAAAAATGAGAACTTAGTGAGCAATGTTAAGGCATGATTTTTCTCATTTTGAGGCATGCGAGGATTGATTAAAACAACGGATTCATCAGAAAGAAAATTTACTTCCACCGTAAAAACCTATCGTGAGGAGGATGCCAAAGAGGAGATGAAGCAGAGCGGCCTGTCCAAGAAAATCATTATATATTCGACCAGGATAAGTCTTCCAGATCTTATAGACTATCTTGATCGCTAAAGGCAGAGTGAGAAAAGGCAGTATTGCTGCTAGTTGATATCCACTATAAAACCAATAGATGTTTAGAAGGAATGGCAGAAGAGCCATACAGGAAATTTCTATTCTACCTGCGTTCACTCCAAATCGCACTGGAATGGTGAGTTTATTTGCTTTTGCATCCCCTTGGCAATCACGCAAATTGTTAATGGCGATCAATACGGTCGCTAAAAAGCCAATTTGGAGTCCGGCAATGAAAGAGTAATCGATTACCTTACCAGATTGTAAATATGCCACAGCCATTGTGCTAGCAAGTCCATAAAATAGAATGACGAAAATATCGCCGACCCCTAAGTAAGAAAGAGGCTTTGGTCCACCAGTATAGAGATAGCCGCATGCAATGGAAGCTGTCATAAGAAGGACTATTGGCCATCCACCCTTTATCATAAGTGGAAGGGAGCAGAGAAGGCCTATTGCGAAAGTGACTAAGCCTCCAAAATAAACGATCTTTTGGGGGATAAGACCACTTTGAGTTACTCTCTGAGGTCCAAGTCGTTCTTTAGTATCGGTGCCTTTTGCGAAATCAAGAGCATCGTTGATGAGATTTGTCCCGATTTGTATACATATTGCAGTCAAGAGAGCAAACAGGGCGATACCGAAACTCCCGTTTGCCAAGGCTGTACCAGCAAGAACAGGGATGAGAGATGCAGTTAGAGTTTTTGGTCTAGCGGCAAGGAGCCATGCTTGCCATTGTGAGATGAGTGCTTTCGTTTGTGTCGTCGTCATAAATCAACCCTGTGTAAAAACAAGGATCTGCATGTGTGTGCATCAGGCTATGGCAGGCAACGTCCGAGTAAAAAGTAACAGGATTTGCAGGATCAGGCAGGATATGGAGGATAGTGAGCATCCTCTTAAAATGCAAAAAAATCTCAATGAGAAGCAAACGCCGGAGGCGTTTGCTCTCATTAGAATTTATTTGCATATCAAGAAGATGCTCACTATCCTCCATATCCTGCCTGATCCTGCATATCCTGTTACTTTTTACTCGGACGTTGCCTGCCATAGCCTGATGCACAAGCATGCGTATCCCTGTTACGTTTTTTGTCTAGCTTATGTTATGGCAGGCGTGGAAATTGTGAGAAATCGGGACGCCGCTTCTCAATAAATGCCTGCCGCCCTTCCTGAGCTTCTTCGGTCATGTAATATAACAAAGTCGCATTTCCTGCAAGATCCAATAAACCCACTTGTCCATCGCAGTCAGCATTCAGAGCCGTTTTCAGGCAGCGCAATGCAAGGGGCGAATGTTGGAGGATCTCGCGGCACCATTTCAATGTTTCACTTTCAAGCTCCGATAAAGGGACCACGCAATTAACTAAACCCATTTCTAAAGCCTCTACAGCTGAGTATTGACGGCACAGAAACCAGATCTCTCTTGCTTTTTTTTGCCCAACAATTCGTGCCAAATAGCTACTGCCCAGTCCTCCATCGAAAGAACCGACTCTCGGACCCACTTGACCAAATTTTGCGTTGTCGGCGGCTATTGTCAAATCGCAAACTACATGCAAAACATGTCCTCCACCGATCGCATAGCCTGCAACCATCGCTATAACAGGTTTTGGGAGGGATCGAATCTGTTTTTGCAAATCAAGTACATTGAGTCGTGGAATGCCATCAGCACCCATGTAGCCTTCGTGGGTGCGAATTTTCTGATCTCCACCTGAACAAAAAGCCTCGTGTCCCTCTCCAGTTAGTATGACAACGCCAACATTGCTGTCATTGCGTGCAAGTTCAAAGGCTTCTTGGAGTTCTACGACAGTTTCAGGTCTGAAGGCGTTGCGGACATGGGGACGATTGATAGTGATTTTTGCGATGCCATCATCAGTTTTTTCGAACTTAATATCTTGGTATTCCTTTACTGTTAGCCATGTTTGAACAGTTGTTGTCATCTGGACACTCCTTCTTAAAGAATGGACAAATGGACATGGACGATAATGGACAGTAATGGACCATAATGGACTGGAATGGACAATAAACTATCGTCCATTCCAGTCCATTATGGTCCATTACTGTCCATTATCGTCCATGTCCATTTCCTAAGTTTTTGTTTAAATAAGTTTTTATTGGCCCATGGTACCCGATGCCCAACTTCAGGTGCAACCCAAACTTCTGACTTCAAATGAGAAAACGTCAATTGCCCTGCCAATGCACGGCAAGCACTGTCCTTTTCTCCAACAATCCATAATATGGGTATTGGAATCCGAGCAATTTGTTCAATTAACGACACTTGCTTCGACACCGACCAATAACGCAAAGTATCTGCTAAAAGGCTTCTTGAATAGTCTGATTCACGCCGTTGCAAAGAAAGATCATGTTTGAATACATCTTGATCATCCCAAGCTTTAATTAGCCTTTCCCAAGGCTCTTTCTCGAATCTTTGAGCCCATTTTTCGTCATGCATTTCCCTTTTTTTACGAGCTTCCTGATGATCCATTCCCGGATGTGCAGAGACAATAATGGCTCCTTTCCATCTCTCAGAGTCATTCAAAAGGGCATGAAGCGCCAATCGACCGCCAAGGGAGTAACCCATCAACCAGCTGTTTTCTTTTGGACGTATTTTCTCATTAAAAGCATGTGCCCATTCGACGAGGCCGCATTGTGCTGAAGGAGGTTTGATGGCATATGGATCAATAGAAATGATTTTCTCATCGAGTTCCCTCCAATCATTCTGGGTTCCTAGAAATCCTGGAAGGGCATACAAAGTACTATTCATCCATTTAACCTTTTCCAGAACCTCGCCGAAGCCTCATTGTCAGGAATAATCTCAATGAGATGCCTTTGGCAGGATTCAATTTTTCTGGGAATTTGTTCCCATCGTTCATAGTTTAACCCCCACAATTTGGCAAAGGGTTCAAAACTGAGTTGATGGGGATTGAGGCATTCCTTGCGATTAAACATTCTGGAGAATATCTGGCCTCCGCTGTTGTTAATGATCACAATGGCGATGTGGCGGTCATCCATTTGTGAGAGAATCCACGGTCCTGCCAGATCATACAGCGCAGTTAAATCCCCCAAAATAGCCCAATTGTGCCTATTCTTTTGTGTTAACCCCAAAAAAGTAGAAATCTGACCATCGATTCCATTGATTCCTCTCGACGCTCTGACTTGCAGATGCTTGTCTTTATCAATAGCAGCCAAATCCCATTCTCGGATGGGGAGACTATTTCCCAAAAACACCATTGAATTGGATGGAATTCGGTTAGAGAGGTGATGCACTAGAGTGGCTTCTGCGCGGGGCTCTTCGGCGAAAAGCTCGTGCAAGTGATGCTGGTAATGATGGTCATCAGATCTCCAGCCATGAGACAAGTCAGAACTATATCGTTTAGCTGCAGCATTTTGCTGGAAAAATTCTTTAAGCGGAACACATGTCACCCCAGTCCAGCTTAGGCCTGAAAAGGGCCGGTCACTAATAGAGCAAACCAAAATCTGATGTGGCTTATCTTCTAAATCACGCCATAGCCTAATCGTGGGCATGCCGCCAATCCTCAGGATCCCATCGATGGGATAACCGGACTGTGCAGAATAGTGCCACAAATCTTCAGTTCTCGTAATTCGCAAATGGCGAAGGCGGACATCTTCTCGCAAACCTGAAGTCGACTCCAAAAATACCGGAGCGTTTAAGTGCAAAATAAATTGAGCGACCGCCTCTTTTGCTTCATCAGCAATTGCGCTGACAATGACCATAGGGCACTTTGATTGTTCTAAAAACTGATCAAGAGTTGGTGTGTGGGGTGGTTTAGACAAGTGTAATTGAGCTGTCGACAGTTCAGTGAAGTCACTATTCTTTTTTCTTAATGCTGTTTGAGGCTCCTCAAAGCAGATATTGAGGTGGGCAGGTGTTTTGCAATCCCAAGCATCCAATGAGCAAATCTCTTGAGCTTCGATATCTTGTGAATAAGGAGTATAGACTCCGAAAATACCCACTTGCTCAGCAGATTGAGGGGCTCCTTTACCACGAAAGCGGCGGGGTCTGTCGGCTGTGATGAGTATGATAGGCGTTTGGGAGTAGAACCCTTCCATAGCTGCTGGCATTAGTTCCCCTACAGCAGTTCCAGAAGTGACAATAACAGCTACTGGGACATTACTTTCACGAGTTCTTCCAAGTGCAAAAAATGCTGCTGAGCGTTCTTCAAACCAAAAATGTTTTGTTAGTTTTTCGTTTTCGATAATCATATCTAAAAAGGGGCTATTTCGAGAGCCAGGGCAAATGCAGAATTCGGTGACACCCTTGGCCATCACGGCATCAATGACTTGTTTTGCAAGGAGCTCATTCTGGTTTGGGGCAATGACTTTGTTTTCAACATTTTCATTGACAGCGATAGACATCATTCCTCCTGATTTACATATCTGGCAAGACCTAAGAAAGCAACCTCTCAATAGAAAAAGTAACAGGATAGGCAAGATCGCAAGCGGCAGGATAGGAAGGATAGTATGCATCCTCTTGATATTCAAAGAATTTCCAATGGAGCTGCGGCCGGGGGCCGCAGTTCCATTGGAAATTCATTTAAATTATAAGAGGATAAATACTATCCTTCCCATCCTGCCGCTTGCGATCTTGCCTATCCTGTTACTTTTCTATTAAGAGCATGTGGCCTAGCATGGCTTTGATGGCGCAAATCTTCTGTTGGATCTCGCTCCATTCGTGTTCAAAAATGCTTTGTGGTACCACACCACATCCAGCACCAATCTTCACACAACCATTATTCCACTGCATATTTCGGATTCCGACATAACAACTCATTTTCGATTCATTCATAAATCCAACAGGGGCTCCGAAGCGACCACGCGGTAATTGGGCTTCGTAGTCCAACAACCAAGAATTCCCTGCTTCCTTTGGAAAAGCTCCAAGAGCTGGTGTCGGATGTAATGCACTAATGATCATCTCATAAGGTATATCAGAATCCATTTTTAATACAATCGGAGTAATAATATGTGAAAGTTGTCCAAATGAAACAACTTTTGGACTGCTAATATCGATACTGCCAAAACGAGTAAGAGATTGCACAATCCCATCAACAACAAGTTGATGCTCATGAATGTCTTTGGGACTTTTTAAGAGGTTTTCATTTTGTGCAGTAGCAGCAGTACCAGCGCACGCCATTGTTTCTAAGAGGAGCTTTTCTCTATCAAGAGTAAATAACACTTCTGGCGTTGCCCCGAGGATACCTTCCCTGGTATCCCAAAAGCCATATACGTGAACTGGAAACTTTTGCGCATATTCTAAAAGATGAAATATCGAATGAGCTAATAATGATTTGGATATCGTGGACGAGGCCTCTTCAAAAACAAAAGGAACAGCCTTGCGAAGGAGTCCAGAATGTAATGAGTGTTGCAGTGACAAAAAGGTTTTTTCGAAATGGGCCTTGCAGGGTGGTTTCCAGGAAATCGATTGGGATAGAATGTGAGGTTTTACTAGGCTATGAAGTTCATCAATTCCGATTTCAGCAATGAATTCATGAGAGCACCAAGGATTTTTGGAATCGAGAAAAAAAGTGGGAAAATAGAAAAGAGGTTGAGTATGGGTTGACCATGATGTCCAGGTCCGTTTCCCGAAACCTACAAGCAATTTAGAGAGGCTGCAGCCCATTATTGTGCCCGACTCCAGAAAAGCCCCAACATCGATGTTATACATATGCCGATAAATAAAAAATGTTGTACTCCAGAAACTATCCAAAAAAATTAAACGCAAAGACGCAAAAACCCGAAGCCGCAAAGAAGAAGAGAAATAACGGCTATTGGCTTAATTCCGTCCAAAAGATAGCTTTAATGACTTATAATTCCTTCTGTGTCTCTGCGTTAATCATTATAACGAATTTAACGCAGAGACGGGGAGGCGCAGAGACGCAGAGGGAAGTATAAGTCATTAATCAAAATAACAACATTGTCTAGAAATATTAAATGAAATTCTATTTTCTATCCCAATTATCTTGCTGTTGCTGATTCTAATGACCTGATATTTGTGTTTTTCTTTGCGTCTTTGCGTTTAATTTTTCTGTGTTTTGAAAATACTGTATACGCTTTTCATTTTTTCTGAAATGCGTATAATGGATTTCTATGCTTCATTCAAAACAAATTGGCCACAATGGCAACCACCTCCTCATGCTTCATGGCTGGGGACAATCCCACCAGAATCTACAGCAACTCGGAGAACTCCTCGCACCAAATCATCATATCCATTTAATCGACCTTCCAGGTTTCGGACTTTCTCCCCATCCAGGCGACACATGGAACACATTTCAATATGCAGAACGATTGGCACAGTATCTCCATGAGCACAACATCGATCGTTGCCATATTCTGGGACATTCTTTTGGCGGAAAAGTAGCCATGAGTTTTGCAATTATGTATCCTCATCTAACTAATCGACTCATCCTCATTGCACCTTCGGGACTCAAAAGACATCGGTCCCTTCCAGATAAGTTGCGAATGAAGGCAATACAGTTTTTTGGTAAAACCTTAAAAAGCATCGATGTACTGTTTAAGACAGCTTTGTTTCAAGATCACTTTGCTCCCAAATATGGCTCTGTCGACTATCGAAACGCAGGAGCCATGAGAGCAATCTTAGTCAAATCTGTCAATGAAGATCTAAGTGATAAAATTGCAACGATCAAAGCTCCTACACTTTTGTTGTGGGGGGAAAATGACACAGAAACACCCCCAGAAATAGCTATCAGACTGCAAATGCTCATTGAAGGATCAAAGCTCATTTTATTTCCTCAAAAGGGACATAATCTTTTTCATGATTGTGGATCCCATCTTTGTGCATCGTATATAGCCCCATTCCTGGCCCAAAACTCAATGGGGAACGACCGATGAGTGTTTTTCTCGTTCTTATAGGGTTACTCTATTTCTCACAAAGGCGTTTGTTGCAATACCTTCGCTACTTGCAACAGGAGGAGTATGACAATCGCCGTTTTTATAAATGGTTGCAGCAAAATAAAGCCTTCGACACACACGCAACACTACTGCTTTTGTGTGCAAGCCTTCTCAGCTGGCTTACAGATGCCGATCTTCTGATATCGTTAAGTACTATGCTCGCGTTTTTCCTTCTTGTTAATTTCAGCGATGACCCACGAAAAAAAGGGAAAATCAAACTAAAAATGACCGAACGAGCTACGAGAATTTATCGTTTTTCGTTAGCTGAATTTATGCTCATAACTGCACTGATAACACTATCTGTTCTATTGCAAACGCAGTCTTCAATAATTTTTCTCCTTGCTTTGGCTATTTTCATTCAATTCACCCCATTTGTGTTAATGTCCGCCAATTTCATTCTCCAACGCGATGAAAATAAACGACAAACCCAATTTCTGAATGAAGCAAAGGCAATTTTCGCTCAGGTCAACCCCTATGTCATCGGCATCACAGGCAGCTATGGCAAAACAAGCACTAAAGATGCCCTCGGGAATATTTTACAAATTGCCTTAGGGGCAACTTTCTGGCCTGCAAAAGGAATCAATACTCCAATGGGGATCACCAGAGAAATTCGTTCTCGACTACATCTGGGGACTTCATATGCAGTCATCGAAATGGGTGCCTATGGAATCGGATCCATTAAACGACTCTGCGACTTAACTCCACCACATGCTGCCATCATTACAACCATTGGTTCCGCTCACCTCGAACGCTTTGGAAGTTTGGAAAACATAAGAATCGCAAAGTCGGAACTTGCCCGGGCGCTTCCACCAGATGGAATTCTCGTTTGCAATGGGGATAATCCGGGCGCGCGACAAATTGCAATGGAAGCAAACGTCAAAACAAAGCTCCTCTATGGCTTTGAAGAACACTTGGGTCCACTCGATTGCAAAATATCCTCTTGGATAACAACCCCAAAAGGGACCTCCTTTACAATAGAATTTCAAGGACAGCGCTACGAAGGACATTCTCCGTTATTTGGCAAAGCAGCACTTTCTAATGTTGTGGCCTCATTCACAATGGCATGCGCCCTTGGATGCAATCCTGAACTAGTTCTGGCTGTCATTCGCAATTTAGAGCCTGTTGACAATCGATTACAAGTAAGAAAAGATGGTCCAATCACCTATTTAAATGATGGATATAACTCCAATCCTGAAGGCTTTCAATCCGCTCTAGAGATCTTATCAAAGCTTCCTGGAGAGCGTCGCATCCTCATGACCCCAGGAATGATCGAACTTGGCCCTTTGCATTACAGCGAAAACGAAAGGTTGGGAGAATTAGCAGGAGAAGTGTGTGATCTAGCTCTGGTCGTTGGAAAAACCAACCGAGAACCCCTTGTAGCAGGTTTATTGAAAGGAGGTCTTGCCAACGAAAGGATCATTTGGTGTGAAAATCGGGATCAAGCTTTTTCCGAATTGGCTACCCTCCGTCGCCCAGGCGATCTCATTCTTATCGAAAATGACTTACCAGACTTATATGAAGCACGACCAAGGTTTTAAAATGAAGCAAAAATCCATTGCAGTAATGTTTGGAGGCCCCTCTGCCGAACACGAAATTTCGATTATCACAGCTCTGCAAGCCATTACCGCGATGGACACCCTGCAATATAAAGTGATACCTGTCTATATCCATCCTACCGGGAAATGGTACACCGGAGAGGCATTGCTCACCAAATCTATTTATAGCACATTCCAAGAACATCTTCCCAAACTGCAAGAAGTGACTTTATTGCCCGACCCTAATCTTCAAGGGTTAATTCGTATTGATAAAAAACAATTCTCACCCAAATCAATAATCCCAATTGACGTCTATTTTTTGGCCTTTCATGGTCAATATGGCGAAGATGGATGCGTTCAAGGGCTATTAGAGATGGCTAATGCTGCCTATACCGGTTGTGGAGTGGCTTCATCAGCAGTTACAATGAATAAGTATCTAACTAAGACTGTTCTACAAAGCCATGGTATCCCTGTTTTGCCATCGGTGACAGTCTCTCGAGTCGAAGCTCAAAAAGATTTGAATGCTGTGCATGAGAAGATTTCTCAAATTGAAGGCTTAAAGAAATTTCCCCTGTTTGTAAAACCAGTCCACTTGGGCTCCAGCATTGCTATCAGCCGTGCAGATGATAGAGCTTCTCTGAACGCCGCTATTGCCAAAGTGTTCCGATATGATAATCAAGCAATCATCGAACCTTGCATCACAGATCTTCTAGAAATTAATATCGCTGTATTGCATGGCCACCCTCCAATCGCATCAGTTGTAGAAATCCCTGTCTCTTCATCTGGAGCATTGACATATGAAGACAAATATCTGCGAGGAGGAAACAAATCTTCAGGCCCATCTAGCGGCATGGCAAGCCTGACGAGAATCATCGATCCGCAAGATATCGATCGAAAGTTGAAGCAACAAGTCACCGATTATGCAATTAATGCGTATACAATTCTTGGATGTCGCGGAGTCAGTAGGCTCGATTTCATCGTCGATAAAGCCTCTGGAGCCTTATATTTCAATGAATTGAATTCAATCCCCGGATCGCTCGCTTTCTATTTGTGGGAAAAAAGCGATCCGCGCCTCTTATATACACAAGTGATCGATCGGATGATTGCACAAGCGATCGAGCGCAAAGCGGAGCAGCTTTGTGTTCAACGAGATCTGGGCTTCAAAGCCCTTCGTGGATAATTGCGGCTCATCAGGCCAAGTGTATTGATTTGTGCCGGCCCTCCGGGACGGGCATGTGGGGTGGCTCTAACCCAGGCTTCGCTTACCCCTCCGGGGAGCTTCAGCCTGGGCTATTACATGAACAGGCCCTCCGGGCTGTTTGCAATGTCTTTTATTTGCTTAACTGCCTCGACATATGCAGCATAGCAAATAATAGAGCTTGAATACAGCCCGGAGGGCCTGTTCATGTAATAGCCCAGGCTGAAGCTCCCCGGAGGGGTAAGCGAAGCCTGGGGATCGCGTCCCCCAAACACACCGTCCCGGAGGGCCGGCACCAAAGTCAATCGCCTTTTTAGATTTATCTTCTCCTCTCCTAAATAACTTAAGTTATTTTTCGAAAGAACCGGAGTATGTCAAAAACGAAACCACAATTGCCTCTCCGGCAGGGAGCATTGCGTTTAATCCCTTACAAATGCTTCAAAACATGAAAATATCTGCTTTTTTAATGTAACACTTATTTTATTTTACAATTATTAACTAATTACATTGACTTATAAAAACTAATATAGTATGGTTTAGTTTCATAGTTACAAAAAGGAGTTAATTATGGCAAGTACATCTGCCGAATATAATCCACTTTATACTGCAAGCCCGGTTACCCCCCCTCCACCTATGCATCCGTGTAAAAAAAACTTTTACACCCTTGCTGAACACTCAAACCAAACTGGCCTTCTTACTTGTACATTTCTAGCAAATTCCATTAACAATGCTGTGAAAGCCATTTTTGAAGAGATAAAAGATAGCGCTAACGAAGTAAGTACCTGGTTTGATCACGGAATTGGAGTCATCACATCTGTATCGCTCGTCAACTCAGTCAAATGGTGGCTTTATGATAAAGCTAACTCAATCCATCAAACAATTTCTATGGGCTTCTTTACTATTATGAAGATCATTAGAACAGCGACTGCTTTGGGCAAATTTGGTGTTGTTAACTTGAGCAAAATTGCAATTACCATCGGTCAGATTCCAGTTCTCAGCCTAGTGACACAGGGTTTGCTCATTTTAGCAACCACCTTTAGCCTTCTAGATAACTGGAAAAAATATACACGCCTTGCTGATGAACAAGAAATCATCAAAACCAGAGTCAATAGAAGAATGGATGGTATGATCCGTCCGATTTTCGAAAACATTCCTGAGTTTAAAGCAAATGCTGCTTTGATGGCCCAGTTGAAAAAAGATATGGCTGCCAAAGTGATCGTCATCGCAATTGCTATAATCACCGTGATAGGCATGTGCGCGGCTATCGGATTTTTAGGCTCAACTGCCCCACTTCTACTTTCGTTGAGTGTCATGTCCTCGTCAATTTCACTCTATAATTACTACGGCAATAGGAAATTAAAAGATGTGAAAGAGGGAAAATTTATCACCATCAACGAAAGATTAAATGGGTCCGTCAATCAACCAGAAATTGAACTCACACAATTTCGTCCAAAAACTAAATAATGGACATGGACAGTAATGGATGGTAATGGACCATATTGGCTGTAATGGACAATATGTTGCGTATCGTCCATTATAGTCCATTACAGTCCACTACGGTCCATTTCTGTCCATGTCCATTACTCCACTGGTCCATTAGGAAACCGTCGCAGTTTTAAAATCCGTGATCCCCGCCAACCACTCCTGAAGGATTGTCTGCAAAGTAATAGGTCGTTGTATATGGATTCGTCGACACTACAGTACACCAACCTATCTCCCCTTCAAAAAAATCACTTAACTCTTTATCGTTTTCAGGTCTGATAACGCAAAATCCGTGCGGAGGCAACGTTAGTTTTCTGGATAATGTTGTTGTATCTTTCTCTCTGAAAAAAGTGATCGAAATGTCACAGGGGCGCCTGTAGTTCACTGCAGGGGATGAATTCATGATCCACAGGGAGGCATTCGGCTGATCTGCCAACACAGGAGCCCATCGGAATGTTGAAGGTTTGGTCTCCCAGGGGGGATTAAACGGTTGCAAGTTTGTGCAGATATTGCATGGCATTGTTGGAAGGGATGAGTGACCGATATCAAATGCGACTTTTATCCTTGCGGGAATCCGTCCCCCTGCTCCCAGAGATTTAGCAATAACCCTAGCTCCCAATATCTTGTCAGCTGGAATATTAAGCTCTTTACACAATTCCTTCAAATTCACTTTTTTATATTGTGGTGTTTCCAGTCGCAAAAGATTCGATTTCGCACCAGCAAGCTTTCCTGAAGCATCATATAATTCTATATCTATCCCAATGATCGATGGGGAATAAATAGGATAAAAATAGATATTTGTAAAATATTCCTCTTCAATGCGAACAGGAAGCATCAAAGTAGCTGGATGCCATTCAGGTTGTGCTTCCAGCCAATAATCGGATTCAGAACGTGCTGCAGAGCAGTCATAGTAGCTATGGGTAATGCTTAAAGCATTTTGAGGATGCCTGATATTCCCTACAACCAAACGAGGAAAGATCCAATTCATCTGAAACTGAAGCTTGACTGATCCCGCATCGCCTTTTAAAAATGTTTTGAGATCGACTAATTTCGCCGGATAGATAAATCGCGTTTGATAAGCTTCGAATGCCCCAAGGGAATACTCGTGTACCAACACTTCTTGACGGGAGTTAAAAAACTGCATTTTCAATGTGGCTTCTGGAACAGCCTTAGGACCATTAATCATCCCGATAAAGGGTTCTTCGTTGTCATCGCAATAGATATTAAAGCCCGATTCCGGAACTGAAGTTTGCGAGTTATTTTGCATATCTTCAAAGTCGTTATAGACCCGTTGTGCAGTATGAACGACAGTGCTGAATGTGGGGCCATAATAATTGATGACGACTGCAGGAAACGGGAAAACCAGATTCAATGTTGAGAAAAACTCGATCTCCAGACTGCCATAAAAAGTGGGTTGAGAATAGCCGCTGCTTGAGAGAAGCTGTCCTAATTCGACTCGGAACGTTTTAGCTTCGGTAATGAGGAGATTATCCCGATATAGAATTTCCCCATGTTCAGAACGCAAAGTCACCACAGCAGCAATCTGCTGGATGTTGCGCTTGAGCATCCAATAACCCATAAACAGGATACGAGAAGAAACGCCGGGATATTGCATAACGGGAAAGATGGCAGAAGAACGAAAAATTGGCTTTGTGGTGACAGCTTTTTTATCGGTTCCAGAGGCTGTTTTTAAGTGTGCATAATAACTGCGCATAAGTTCCCTATATTTCTTGTGTGGTCAACACAAGATCCCATTCTGTTTGAGCTGAAGTTTTATAAATCAATTGGCACAACACATTGACAAGGGTTGCATCACCGCCAAATTCTATCGATTTTCCTTCGTTGTCTTCTAAATGAAGAAGAATATGACCTTGATCGATCGGTTTCGCCATGATTTTGTAAAGCAGTAAAGGGGTCTCACCCAAGGGATAGTGGGTGATCTTCGTGGCATATTTGCTTGTTTGTGGTTGTTGTTTTTCTTTCTGAATCATAGAAGAGGCTTTTTGATCTTCTTCTCGCTGCTGTGATAAGTCGGAGGATAAGTCTTGGCGCAATCTTTGTAGAATAGACCACAGGGCTTTAAGAACTCTTCTGGTGATCCAGAATCGATATTCTGCAAAATCTTGGGTGCAAAATATGAGGACTAAACGGTCCTGTACGGAGTCATAATTGAGTTGGATCTGCTGTAAATTTGACATAGCTCATATATGAGTCATTTTAATCAAAGAATCAACAGAATTTTACGATAA
>Ga0207056_1047_pt2 | contig 22931 bp, 30 predicted proteins | sample Alteio_BWMinCont_58_FD_153289 | JGI IMG/M metagenome (GOLD analysis project Ga0207056, IMG submission 153289) | Enriched cells from forest soil in Barre Woods Harvard Forest LTER site, Petersham, Massachusetts, United States -... | ecosystem: Environmental > Terrestrial > Soil > Temperate forest >... | reverse complement strand
CACCTGTTTAATTAATATAATAACTAATATAATTTCATTTATAAATTAAAGCGAGGAAGATTTGCAATGCAAGATCGAAAACAATCTGAAAAATATAATGATGTTATAAAATTACCATCTACCTTAGAATCTTTACTTGATTATTTTTTTGAAACAAAGAAGATTGATTCAATAATAGAATATTTAGCCGAGCAAACCAACGATATTAAATTCATATCAGCAGAGCTAAAAGATAGTCGGGATCGAAATCTACTATACAATTTAGTAATTAATATAATTGAGAAACATGAGAGCAATACACTATCTAGTTTTCCATTTGTTTTATTTGTTACTAAAAACAAAAAAAATGAGAGTCTATACAATCAATTTAAAAAAATATTTATGAACAATGTTAAAAATGACTTCATGAATCTTTCTTTATTTTTAGGTCTATGTAGTGATGCCATTGATAATTTACCTATTCTCGGTAAAATATTTGGCAGCATCGTTGGTCTAGGTACATCTCTTTTAGGGATCACGATATTAAGTTATTTGGTAATGCCTGATGAGTCATTTAACAAACTATTTTACAATGAACTAATTGATAATTATGTTAAACAAAAAGTCAAATCGTATGAACTAATACTAAATAGAGTAAGCCCTAAAACACCATCAGTTCGCTTAAAACAATTAGAGCAATACGACTATAAGCAATCTTGTAAGACTTTTTTATTAATCAATAAAGCAGCAAGAGAAAAGAATGAAGGTCACTTAGGAGCACTGATAAAAAATAAAGGAACAATGTTTTCTCTGCCAAAACCGATTCAAATTAAAATTTGCCGAGAAGCGAAATCATCCTATAACAGAATATAAAAAATACGGTATTTTCCACCTATTTCTTTTGTGCACAGTATCTAATTAAATGACTAAATCCTAGACACATAAACTCATAAATTACATTTTCATATGTTTATATGTTAGTTGTAATTTTACGTAATAAATTGAAAATTTAAATTCTATATTTTCTTATGTTTTATTGTCGATAATCAATCTTATAGATAATTTAGATGCAGCCCTAGACTGCCCTAACATGGATATGTGGAATTGTATGCACTTCACGGTTACGATGAGGTTTAATTACAATTTCAATATCTTGATCTAATATAGAAAGTAATTTAAAAAGTCGTTCAACAGAAAAACCAGACAAACGACCACGACTAAGGGCGGAAATTTTTGGTTGATCAAGACCCAATAATTTAGCTGCGTTTTTTTGGTTTAACTTTCTTTTTTTAATCAGTTTATTAATCTGAATCGCAAGGTCAGCTTTTACCAGGCATTCTTCAGGACGTGGCAATCCTAAGTCAGCAAAAACATTGCCACTCGATTCTTCAATTTCAATTGTTTTTTTGTTCATAAATATTACCTCTTATCCTTTAACGACTGCTTAAGTTGTTTCAACCGTTCTTCTATAACAGCAATTTCTTCTTTTGGAGTCTTTATACCTGTTTTTGATTTCTTTTGGAAAGCATGTAATACGTACACCGCTTCTCCTATATTCACTATGTATATTGCACGATAGGCATTTTTGTTATAATCACTCACTATTTCATAAACTCCAGAACCATGCCCTTTAAATGGTTTAGCAGATTCGTATGTTTCCCCCTTTTGAGCAATATACAGTGCATGTCCCATTTCAACCCGCACTTTTTTGGAAATGTTAGTAGATCTTTTTTACTACTTCCTATCCATTTCAAGCTCTTCATTACATATACCCTAAATTTATTATATGCCAAATTTAGCATAATATGATTAATATTTCATTAAAAGTTATTTCTTTAACTATCATGACCTTATATACATTTTCGGGAATTCAGTTAACCCGCTGCGATCAATTCCCCTTTGTGTTACATAACATTCCAGCTTTTTGGTGGTTCACTGGCTTTCATCCGGATTACCATCAAATCACAGATACGGCGGATAAACTCAATTTTGTTACAATGCAAACGATTTTGCGATTGGATTATCTCACAGGATATTCTATTGCTAATGAAAAAGTACCACCAACATTTATCAAAAATGCTATTGGGTCTAATCAGAGCTAAAAGTCAGGTTCTGTCGCAAATTTTTGTCAGAGCAACAAAGATTTGCGACAGAATTCAATATACGTTGTAGAGATTGACACTTATGGCCTTCCCGGGGATGACACAACTCCATTTCTATTAAAATAATCCACTACCCATTCAAGTGCATAATGGATTCTATCATTTTCTGGTTTTGTTGCTTCTGCTTTAAGACGAATAAAATACTGTGTGAGTAATGAATGACTATCTTGCGCATCGATGATTAATTCGCCTAAGTTATGATAGATATCCGGATTTGCAATCCAAGTCTTCATACCACTACAAATATTTCCTTTGTGAAGTAAGTTGTCATCTTGATAATTCGTATAAAGCAGCTTGTTCTGCTTCTGATAAAATCGTCAATCTTTCGTTGATTGCTCGCATAATGCCTTTTCGTAATTGCTTATTTCCACATTCCGATGCCGCAAATATTTATAAAGCGTGCTTTTGGAAATGTTTAATTTTTTTGAAATTTGCATAACAGACAACTTTCTTTCTCGATATAAAGTTTCTGCGGCACATGCTGTTGCTTCCGCTGACTTAGGTAATCCACGCGGCCTGCCGCCAAAACGTCCGCGTGCACGCGCAGCACTAAGACCTGCCTGTGTTCTTCCGCGGATAATATCTCGTTCAAATTCAGCAAGGGAGGCAAAAATATTAAACGTGAGTCGTCCTTGAGGTGTCGTGGTGTCAATGGGATCATTCAAGCTGCACAATCCAATATTTCTTTGCATCAATGTGTGTACAAGCTCTACTAAGTGCTTGAGGGAACGGCCAAGGCGATCAAGCTTCCAGATCACCAAAATGTCGCCATCTCGGAGCTGTTTAAGCACATTGTTTAACACTGGTCGATCTGTTTTAGAACCACTCGTGACTTCTTCATATATTTTCTCGCAGCCAGCGTCTTCCAGGGCAAATATCTGCATATCAAGATTCTGTTCCCTGGTGCTAACACGCGCATAGCCGATTTTCATTGGAGCTCCTATAGTCGTCACCGACAATCCTTGTATAATATAAAGTTTCGCAAAGCCAACACTTTGATAGATTAGTAGACTTAGATTACGAAAACCAGTATATTAGCCGGAAATTAGGTTGTTTTAAATAGATTTTTTTGAAATACAGACGGTCCGATTAAAGGATCGTTTTTTTGGACTAGTATAATAAAACATATTTACTGCTTATATTAATTATATAATGGAGTGGCAGAACATGAATTCACATCAAAATATTCAAGTAAAATTAATTGAATTAGCACAAATGCCTAAAAAAACTTTAGATGAAAATTTAAATAGCATTATCAGCTTAATTCAAAACTCTCATTCAGATGAAATAAATCTTTCTCAGAAACTGAATAGTCCTACTACGAATCTATTTATTATAAATAAGTTAACTAACGAATGTCTTTATACCCGACCTGGACTAAATCTATATTGTTTAATGTTAGCTAAAGCGCAAGTGTCAGATATAGATACTTTCACTAAATCTTATCTAAGACCACCATACAAATCTAACATGATAAACTCTAAAGCAATGAGTTTTCTTTTACACTTTAATATGCGTGTTTTTAATAAATTAAGTATTCTAGAAGATGCTAATGATATTTTTAAAAAATATTTTGTTTCAAATATAGATTTTTCTCATTTAGAAAAGCTATATAATACATTATTCGATCAAATTAATTACTTTTCTGCCAGCATAAAAAATATATTACCAAATGTTTTATTAACAGAAATTACATTTCGACTGGTTTATAATCAAATTAATTCTTTGTTAAATCAAGTCGATTCTTCTATTAAAATTGATCCAAACATTCTCCTTAAATTTAGCAAAAAGATGGCTTCGTCCATTTTAGACAATTGGAGGGATAAAAAGCTTGATCTTTCAGTTGATCAATTGAATGATGAGGTAATTTATGAAAAAAAATCCTATGAAATTGTCAGTAAATTAGCTGTTAGACAATTCATTAACAATCAACCGTTAAAAGAATTTGAAAACCTTAACAAAAAAAATATCTTAGAGTCAGGTCATGAGCGCATATCTCATGCACTAAATGAACTTAAAAAGCAAAAAATTGTTCCGAGTTTTTTAAGTCAAGCACAAAGATATCTTCTAATCAACTCGATTGCTAAAACAGATATTGCCCAAGGAAATGTTGAAATAGCCATACGACAAACGATGAAAAAATAAGTAATTTAGTTTTTAAATAGGGCTGGATCAAGTGTGGCAGGGCATCGAGCTCTTGGATAGAGTGATAATATCTTTGCTCAGACAATTTATGCAGCTCTCAAATACTCTACGTGGTGTATGACGGAAATTTCGACGGTTTACGCACAGATCCCCTTCTAGAATTAAAGTTTTTATTTTCGTGCCACTGTAACTCAGACTCTACCCACACACACCAGCTAACACAGCAATATCTGTATCTTTCCCGGCAATGCTGGCAACATTTTCTTTAATGCTTTTTCCATCTTTAGTTTCAATTCGTATGCCATCTAAAAATCTATCGCTCGCTAATGGAAATACAATTGCACCATAAGAAACAGTCGAAGGAGTAATAATATTCTGAGTGTACAGGCGATATATGTTTAATCGTTGTGATAATTGACGTAAGGTGTGACCTGAAGCGCGGCGCGTTCTAATAACTGTACTGCAAGAACCCGAATATTCCTTGCCAGTATAGGCCTGAGAAATTTCAACAATACTTTCATCAATCTTATTTAAAAAAACAGGGGTAATATTATCAATATCAATTTTTTTAGCTGGCATTGCAGTAGCGTCGATAGTGAGCATTGATAAAATAGAAACGGTGACTGTCAATAAAATTTTACGCATACATTTTCCTTATAGTCGATGGAATCGATAAAAAATTTTAACAAATTAATGGGCTAAAATATAATACGTTATATCTATAGCTATGATAAGTACTGACTATGGTTAGGGTAATCTTAAGACATGTATTGTAGGTGTGCTTGCTAGCACCGCGGGTGGACAAAGTAATTCTACCTTGAAATTTCATAGGAAATTTTTCCTTTTTCACTATCCAATGTAATATAATAAGTTTTATTTGGAGTGGTTAAACTATTTTCAATAATACTGAATGGTATGTTCACAAGGATAAAGAAGCAGAAAATATTGCTCAAGAAAATTATTGTCGACCTGCTATTAAAAAATGAGTTAGTAGCGATACAGATATTCATCATTTTAACCATTACATCAATAAAAATGTTGTTATTTAATAAATTTGCCACCCCCTATAAGTGAATATAAAAGACAATACCTTGTGAGGTATTGTCTTTTAACAAAAAAAATAATTATTTCTTATTCAATCCTCTAGGCATATGCTTGACGACTGATTCTGGAGATTCAGGTAAAGCATGCATGCCAGATTTTTTTAATTCCTCAATTTGTGAAATGATTTTGTTTGCAATGAGAATTTGTGATTCAGTTGCCTCTGGTACATCTCGGTCATTTGGCAAAAACAATCACCGCTTAAATGACATAAATTTTATTTAGAAGCATCATACAATTTTTCAATTTCATACATTTTACCAGCATCAGTTAAATGGTTCCCGAAAAAAGCAAATGCAATTTCCTGATTATTTTTTTTTAAAGCAAACAGATGACGAATACCTTCTTCATTTAATTCATTAAATTGCAGATCAATCAATTTTAAATGCGGCATTAATTTTAAATATTTGAATAGAATGACTGCGCCTATGTCGGTAACTTGATTATTATTGATAAAAATATCTTCAAGTTCAGGTTTAGCCATTTGAATATTAATGAAAATTTCTTCCAACTCCGCATCTTGCAAATTTAAATTGCTTAAATTTACCTGTTTTGGATTGGGTTTTTCTAACCGCTCTACTATCTCTTTTCTCATCTCCATCTCCTTCATTAATAAGTATTTTTATCCAAATTCAGAATTTTTTTCAACTAACTTTTTAATCGGACTTATACTATAAGTATATACATAAAAATATAACATATTACACAAACGAGAGTGCTTGCATGCAAAATAAAAATCCTGTCACATTTCGAGATGTTATTTATTATGCTTCAGTGACTTCTGGAAACAATCTTGCGGGTGAATTTGACGAAAAATCTATCACCTATCAAGAATCTTCTGATCTCCTAATTGACCGTCTCTTTCAAAGCATAGAACAAATGGTCACTGAGACTGCGAAAATTCATCTTGGAGAAAATTTTGATCAAGATAAAAATATTAAACCTGATAAACAAAATGAAATTACGCGCGCATTAACAAATGAGTTTTTCTTTTATACCAAAAGACCGCTGACCATTGCGGAATTTGAATTGTTGCAACAAAAATTATATGCGCTTGCAGAAACGCAGCCTGAAAATTTACATTTAATATTAGGGTCATTTTCTGTTTTAACTCCTGATAATAAAATCATGAATGTGACGCCTTTTATTCAATGTGGCAAAAATCCCATCGTCAATTTTACTGTTAAAAATCATCCTTCATCGATTGACCCTTCTTACAATGATGTAGTAACAGATGTTGATCCAAATAAATATATAAAATTTCCCTCTGTTTCAGTACAAGATAATATCTCCGATTGTTTTATTTCTTTGAACAATCAGCGTTACAACTTTTCTTTTGAGAATACCTTTGAATGTAAAAGTATGGATGATGAATCCGCTTATCACTGCTGTATCGATGTCTGCTTAGATCATAAAGAAGGGGTGGCTAAAGATAATCTTTTGGCAAAAATAAATAATGAATCAGAAAATTTACTGCTGAATGTCAAAAATAAAAAAAACATACTGCCCAGTCTTTGTTCGCATATTGTCATTTCAAACTCGATCAACATTACTAACATGAATGTCATGAGCTATGAAAATGTCGTTCATGTCGATCCTTTTTACACAAAAGACAATATAAACAAAGAAGATCTGCATGATACGTATGATAACCCAACATTTGGGACGCCTTATCAGCGTGTCATAAAAAAATCCATGGTTTGTTCTGCACTAAAACTGGAAGCGCTTAATAAAGTGTATGAATATAATCAAAAATATCAGAGAAAATATCAATCCAATAAAGAATTAGAAAAATTAAGATGGCATGACCATCAAAATACGGAAGCAATAATAACATCAATCTTAAAAGGAGCTGATCCCAACTATTGGATGGAAGGAAGTAAATATACACCCTTAATGGCAGCAGTCGAATCAAATAATTTTGAATTAGTGAATTTTTTATTATCAGCCGACGGTAGCTTAAAAATTAGTATGAATAATGGCATGACTGCATTCAGTTTTGCGAATAATGAAACAATGCGTAATCTCTTAATCAATAAAATGACTGAGTTAAATCATACATTGGTCATGATAGATTTTACCAATCTCGATAATACCTCAATAATAAAAAATTTAATTAATCAAGGTGCGAGTGCCAATGCCTGTGTGCCGCCTGATTTTGTTACGCCATTAATGAAAGCAGTTGCTGCTGCTAATAATATAGAATTAGTAAATTTCTTATTAGCACAAGGTGCAGATCTAATTAGAAAAGACAACAACGGTTTAACGGTAATGGATTATGTAAATGACAGCCAAATACCCAATAAAGAAGCGCTCTGTAAAATAATAAAAGAACATTTAAATAAGCGGTTGGATAGTTACAAATGGACAGATGTTAAAAATACGCAGCAAATTAAAACATTAATCGAAGCAGGTGCTGATCCTAATTACTGCACACCGCCAGGTTATTATACGCCATTAATGGCTGCGGTTGAGTCAGGTAATGTAGCATTAGTTTCCTTTTTGTTAGAACATGGTGCAAATCCTTCACAAAAAACAAATAATAATATTTACCCCTTAAATTTTTTAAATAAACAACTACCTAATAGCGGAAAAATCAGAGAACTCATTGTCAATCATCTCTCTGAAAATCTCATTATGTTTGATTGGAAAAATAGTAACAATACAAACAACATCATCAGCTTATTTGAAGCAGGCGCTGATCTAAATTATCATTTTGATGACGATCACACGCCTTTTACACAAGCAATCGCGTATGGCAACGTCGAATTAGTTTCTTATTTATTAACGAATGATGCAGATATATTACAAGGTAAAATTAATGATCAATCGGTGTTTGATTTCTTAAAGCAAAATCATATACCCAATAAACAAAATATCATTAACATAATAAAAGAAAATTTAAATAAACATCTGGGTAATTACAAATGGACAGATGTTAACAACACACAGTCTATTAAAACATTAATCGAAGCTGGTGCTAATCCTAACTACTGCACACCGCCGGGTTATTATACGCCATTAATGGCTGCGGTTGAGTCAGGTAATGTAGCATTAGTTTCCTTTTTATTAGAACAGGGTGCAGATCCTTTACAAAAAACAAATAATAATATTTACCCTTTAAATTTTTTAAATAAACAACTACCGAATAACGAAAAAATCAGAGAACTCATTACCGATCATCTCAATTTACAAGTTTCTGGACTGAATTTTAAAGATCATGAGGATCTGCAAGTCATAGAAAATTTAATCAAAGCAGGCGCCGATCTTAGAAATCTTCCAGCCAATGGGGTTGTGAATTTATTTACAGCGAGTTTAATTAGCAAAAATCAAACGATTATTCAAACACTCTTACTTCATGAAAAATTTGATATGACACGCCCAATCCAAGGCCGGCCTCTTTTTAACCTTGCTTTGAGTGAAAATTTACAAGACGCTGCTAAAATTATCTTAATTAAAAGTGTCATGAGTAATTTAAAAAATCGAGAGAAAAATCAGGATAAAAATTACTCTGATTATAAGCATTCGCTTAATTTGTTTGGAAAAAAAATCAATTTAGAATTTTCTCATCAAGAAAAAGTTTTTGCACTAGAACGGTTAGAGAATTTCCTTACAAAAGATTTTACAGAGAGATCGTTTAAAGACTTTTTGCAAACAGAATATAAATCTTCTTCTCAATCTCATAAAAAAATTGGCGATATTTTGAATAATGGTGAAACCAAATTAATTTATCAACAATTGCTGCAATATGCAGAAGCTGTCAATAAAAATAGTAATTTAAAAAATGAACCTAATAAATCAGTAATTAAATTAAAATTTTAAAAAGCTTGTGCGTAACAAGCACAAAACGTTGATGCTGTTCAGTCGCTGGGATCATCGATATATACCCGTTACACTTCAAAATGCGAAAAATGTTTCAATATCTAAATCATTGGTAGGCTCATCCAAAATAAGCACATTTGATTCTTTACCACATGCTACATCATCAGAAAGAAGTAATCGAAATGATTGAGAAACGTCGTGAAGTTGTTGCTTGTGTTGATGGTTGCGATGGTGAAATCATCACGGCAGCAGCGCCACTTCAAATCCTGCCAAAAGTAAAAGCAACTGAAGACTTTCTGTCATTCTTGATTGTCAGCAAGCTAGATGATCGTCAACCACTTTATCATCTTGAAAAAAAACTAAAGAACCATCATGGAATTGATTGTTCTCGCCAAACGATGGCACGTTGGCTAATTGATCTGATGTTTCCTTTGCGACCTATTTACAATTTATTGAAAGACAGTGTGATCGATTATGACATTGTCAGTTGTGACGCGACTACATTTCAAGTATTAAACGAACCAGGACGGTCTGCCGAAACAAAATCTTATGCCTATTGCATGCGCGGCGGTGGGCCTCAAAAAAAAGTCGTGCTTTATGAATATATTGTAAATAGTCACCAGGTAATCCTATGACACGTTTTACCATGGTAGGTGGATAGTCTTTGCTAGGTGTATGGAAAACAACAATATCGCCACGTTTTGGTTCATTAATATTGAATATTTTTTTGTGAATAACCGGTAGGCGTATACCATATTGATATTTGTTTACTAAAATAAAATCACCGACTTGTACAGTAGGTTTTAATGATCCTGTTGGCACTCGATAAGGTTCGAAAGCAAATGATCGAATCGAAAAAACGCATAATAATACTGGAAAGAGTGAAAATGCATTACTTGCAATCATTGAAAAAAACTTACTTTTTCTGCGATTTTCTTTCAATAAATATTTATCAATTAATACAATGATGCCACAAGTGATAATCGCGTAAAAAATAATTAATTCATAATTCATAGCTGTACCTTAGTAGTAATCATTTTAAAAATGGATAACTTTTTTTTCCAATTAATGCATTTAATCTTTTAATCAATATCTTAAATCTATAAATCAGGTAGGATAGCCATATGATTACAAATCGGTTCACTTTATTCCAATCTTAATATCCTCAGGCTGCACCCAAACAACTCGGTCATTTTTCCATTCACACACCGGGTTACCAGCCTGCTTGTGCTTTAACAAAGCTGCATTTATTCCAGACTGAATGATATCTCTCACTTTTTCTGAATCATTTATAATTAGCGAAATTTTATCTTCATTTTTTTGTGGTTTCATTATATCGCTCCAATAACGTATCCCAAAGTACCTGTTTATCGACCACCAACTGGTTGTTTAATTTTGATGCAATCGAATCTAACCTGCCCATGGTAGAATTATCGTACATTTGCCATGAATCCGCTATGGGCATGTATAGGCCAAAGAAGTTTTTAAGACCTACAACATACCGTCGTCTGATAGTCTCTTCAGGTACCGAGTGGCCACCCATTTTGACTCTTTCTAGTACGCGAGAAACAGCCAGGTCAGCACTATTAAGTAATAAAAACGCGAGGTGGAAAAGATATCCTGTTTTCTTCAAATCTGCAATCCAGGGTGCAAAAGACCGACTTGCTAGCGTTGTTTCGAAGGCAAAATTTTCCTGTTCACCGGCCAAAAACCGCATCCGCTCTAACATCGTACGGCCTGCTTGAATTGCTGCTTTTTCAGGTGAAAATGCACTAAGACCAGCGGCAATCATGTCAGCATTAACAAAATGACTGACATTGAGTGCAAATTATTGCGGTCTTATATAATTTGTCTGGAATCATACGTGATTTCAGCATCCCTGCGTTGTCATCCTTGATAGTGTGCCTGCGGCACATATGGGATTGTATTCTAATTTGATATGGACATTAATTGATATTTATATTGTTTATCAATTAAATTTTCTAATCCAATAATCATTTTTTCATTAATTTTTTCGTTTACTTCATCACGATGGTATTCTTCTGGCATAAAGTGAATTTTGAAGGACAAACCAGGAGTGTCAGATCAAATCTAAACTTCTACAAATAGCTCATTGAACCAGTTTAAAATTTCATTGTATGCTTTTGTGAAATATTATTCATTCCATTAAAAATGTCAGTAATTTTTTCTTTCACTTCAGGATGAATATCAAAATCAACCAATAAACGATTATCAAAGAAATGCTTCATTAAAGACTTAGAGGAATATTCTTCTAACTCAAGTTCTAACTGAGAAGCGATATAACAATGTCCTGGTTCTTTTAATTCAGGATTTGCACCCTTTTTTATTAATTGCATAATAATATTTTTAGAAGTTTGAATAAAATCAAATTGGTTAACTTGATTTAACCAATAGGGATAAAATTGAATTTGATCATAAAATCCATCCTTATCCTTGTTATAAATCATTCCTAAATTCATCATCAATTGTATTAACGCTCCAGTTAAAGGTCTGATAGGATGATGCATTAAATACCAATCGTTATCCCCTAAATAAGGATCGAATCTATACTCACCAGGGATATTGACGTCAATTATCTGTTTTAATATAAATTCAACGGCTTATAGGTATTTCAAATAGGGTATTTTGATCAAGATATCCAAATCAGGCAATAGAATTTTCAGTTTAGGATGTATTTCTTATGTTTTTCTTTTATTTTTCGTAGCATAACTGTCAGAAATCTAACAAAAATAGCAAATTTTTTAAACTTTTCCTAACACTAGAGTATAAGTAATCCTGCCGCGAAACATGGCCTAAAAAATTTTCACTGCGATAGTAATGAATTGCCAGGCGACACTCATGCAGGCGGCGCATGAGTCAGCAACAAAGGCATTTGATTACTTTGAGGAATCAGTTGTAGATGGGATAGGATTTGATTGATAACAGTTTGTTCTTCAATACACGCGATAATCTTTACGGCGCCACCGCAAGCCATACAAACCGTGATGTCGATATCAAATACACGTTTTAGACGTGCTGCCCAGGCCATACGGGACCGTTTTTCTTTCTCTGATTTAACGTGAGTTCGACATAACACCTAGACTTGTCATTCCCGCGAAGGCGGGAATCTATTCTATTTACAAATTTATCATGATTAGTAAAACAGGCTGTAAATTTCACAACATTAGCTCGATATTACTTTAAATTAGTTGGATAAATGGTTTCCCGCTCCCCACCTACGTGAGGACAAGCTTCGCGGGAATGACAATTCGGGTTATGTCGAACTCACGTTAAATAACAGTTTTCAGCATCTCGCTCAATTATTTTTTCACGTTCAAGATAGCGTGCGATACGTAAACTGACCTTCTGCATCAGTTGACCCAATTCGATAGCAGAGGGATGTTTGACACGTTTGAAGCATTGACCACCTTCTGCGGTCGTGACATATACACCATCGATAAAAATAATATGAAAGCTTGTCCCGCACTTGTTGCGGGATGTATATTCAAATTTAGCGAACTTCCAAAACGTTGTATTAAAGTTACAGCACCTGTCCGCGCTGTTTTATGGCTAAATCCTGCTTTTTTTATAAGAAAAGTCGCTAATGCTCGATAGACAATTGCAAGCACATGACTCATGATAGACGGCTGCCGTGCAAACAATAATCTCAAATGGAAAGGAAAGCTTAAGACCCACTGTCTCATCGGTAGCTTTGGCAAAATCGTATCTACTAACAAGGCTGCACTATCTACCATACGCCTCGCACCACAACTTGGACAAAATCCTCGCCGCTTACAGCTAAACGGAACTAAGCCTTCATGATGGCAATCTTCACAACGCACCCTCAAAAATCCATGCTCTAATCTGCCACATTTTAGAAAGGCTTCGAATTCTTGATGCACATAGTCGGGCAATATCCGCCCTGCTTCTGCAAGATGCGCAACAAATGCTGGATAATATTTTTCAATTATCTGATACAGTAATGTGTTTTCTGGGAGATGTCGTGCGTAGGAGTACAAGCATACCTCCTGTGTATTTAGTGTAGTTTAGTAGGTTTGCGGATGCTAAGAGAGGCGTCGTGATAAGTTGTTGGCGGGATTTGTTGATTAATGCATCGATGATACAGTGGATGAAAAAACGTAATCCATCGATGTTTCTTTACGATACGAATGACAATGCGGAATGCGCCAGTGCAGGATATTTAGATAAATTGAGGTGTTTGAGATAAGAACTGTAAATTACGCCACCATTTCCTCTTTTTGTAAAGCGGATGATGCTAGCTTGTTAGCGCGTGTTCACCAGGCGCAAAGAGATGACCCTGAGGATTTTTCCATTACATGTTAATAACATTCATATAATAAAACCGCCATTAGTTTTAAATTGTGGTTTTGGTTGAATATCCAAGAGAAGGCTTGTGGACAGTTGCTTTTCAAACAGGGCAGGTGGTGGCTGAATTAGAAAATTCAATGGGTGAATCAGATATGATATGTATCTATGTGCCAACGACGCCTAATCCGACTTCAGGATTTTTATTAATCACACCAAGAAGCAAGGTAAAAGAACTCGATATTGGTGTGGACCAAGCTTTAAAATTTGTGATCTCGTTAGGTGTTGTACAACCAATTTCGAATAAAGGGTGAGTTTATGCGCAGTCATTTTTGGTAATGGTATCCTGATTTGGTACAGCTTTTAAACTCGCTAAGGCACCTGGTAAATCCTTACTATGATATTTTAAGTCTGCTCTTTCTAAGGCTGTCTTATAAGTGATACCATATTTATTCTCTATTTTGCTTAAAATATCCGCGGCTTCATCAAAATGGGAAGTTTGATAGTAGATGCCATACATACTTTGCAGATAGGCAATATTTGGACTTAGATTATTCGCTTTGTTTTTTTCGGCAACCAAGATCGATTGCGCTGAAATCTATTCAACGGATCTGAATAAAAACGCGCAACGGCATCTCCAAGTATGCCAGCGATTAAAATGACAGCAGCGAACAACACAGGTACCATGCCCATTGGTTTACCCAGACTAACAAACAGGTTGAATAAAGCGTAAACCACGAACATGTGGGTTAGATAGATTTCATAACTTCGTCGGCCGAGCATATACAACGGGCTCAGTATGCGAGGACTCTTCCACTCCGTTTGTGCGGCAGCAGAAATAATCATACAGGTTCCAATCGCTAGGATAGTCATATCAAGACCGCTGTAGGCCAACCATTGAGTGTAAGTCTTGTGGGAAAATCCGAGGATTAATATCAGGAACATTGCGCCACTACTAACAAGTATTCGGAGCATACGGGGTGAAAAATGAACTCGTCCAACCAAAATCGCTGTGAGACAACCAAGCGCTATTGCATCCATGGCACCCAGGTATGAATACTCGCGCCATAATGCATCATGGGCGAACACCGTGCGAGCCAAAGGACCGAGCGCAACGAAAGCGAGAAGAGTTAATATCAGTAGCTTGCTACGGCCGAAAAACCAGCAAAGTAACGGAAAGAACAGATAGAACATTTCTTCGATTGATAACGACCAGAGAATATCCCAATTACCGGGAAGATATCCGCGCTGAGCTTCCAGAAGATTCACATGAAAGGTAAGTGCAGCGATGAGCGCGCGTCCGAGTCCGCCCTTGTCATCAGAGACAATAAAATCTTTGAATTGCATCAAATGGAAGATGCTAAGGACAGCAAGTAGAAGGAAAAATAGCGGCGCAATGCGGGCAAAACGCAGTAAATAGAAATTGGGCAGTACGACATGAGAGAGTGCGCCCCAACGTTTAATCACACTCAAAGTAATGAGAAAACCGGAGATGGCGAAGAATATCTGAACACCAAATTGACCATTCCACACGAGAGCAGATACGAGCAAAGCAGGAATGCCTGCTGTGTAAGGCACTTTCGCCAGAAATAACCGCATATTGACGTGGTTCATTAATACAAAAAAAATAGCGAGACCACGAAGCAGGTCGACCCCATCAAAGCGCCTGGTTAATTTTTTAATTCTGCATATATCAGTTTTTAATATTTTTTTCATTTAGAAATTTTTTACCTTTTTCAGTTATTTGATATTGCTGGTTTTTACTTCGTGGTTTGTTAGGTACGGTATGAGCTGATTAGCTTAGATTATCATTTTTCATTAAATTCACATTCAAAATTACCAATGACTTTCAATATCTCATTCCAATCTGGAATAGTTCCAAAAAACATATCTCTCATTAACCCATAATCTTTTTCCAACGTATCATGCAAAATTGATGGAGGTAGCAGTTTTAAGCTGCCTTTTCTGGCAGAATCATAGTTTGCCCATGCAGATGCAAAATAGATACTCTTGTGTATTGCGACTCTATCAAGTAATTTTGGTTCATTAATTGCATTAATTTTGATATCTGAATTTAACAGACAGAAAAAGTCATAATAATGTCTAGATATCCGCAGCGGTAATCTTTTATCCTTAGGCAAATGAGCATACTGATGCAAAATAGTAGCTTTTTCCCAAAAAGTCCGTTTAGCATCAAGAACTTTAACCCACACCTCTGGCTCTGTAACTTTTTCTTTTAACGCTTCCTTAGCATAACTCTGAATTTTGTGTTTGCTCACTGGCCAATGTTCAGCACGAGCACCCAATTCAATTTTGACTGATGGGCGAATATATTTATTTTTTTCTGATGTACAAGGATAATTAAACTGAAGCGTCTGACCATCTGGATCATCAGCATCGATTTCAAGATACCATCCTTCAATTGTTTTTAATTTTTTAGATATAGCATTCGTTAAATTTTCTACAAGGTCATTCTGCACATACTTCGAGCATAAAGCTGATAAAGTATTCAAGCTTATTCGTTGTTTATTTTTTGACAATGCTTTCTCAGGATCATTATGCTCACCAAAACCAAAAAAAGATTTTTCAATTGAAAGATCAATGTCTTCAGAAAATCTTCTGATTACATTATAGATTTTTGAAAGTGATGTTCCACCTTTAAATGTAAGGTGCTCACTTAATTCAATCAGTGAAAACAACCTTTCTAATGTCCATACAACCCAGAAATCTTTTTCAATAATCTCAAAGGGAATATTTTGTTCTTCTGCTGCTGCAGAAAAAAATGGTTCACGTTCTGTAATAGAAAGTAAATCAAGCTGAGTCATGAAGAAATCTCCACAATATTAATAATAAGTGTACGAATCCATTGCGGTGCGTATTTTAATGTCGTAACAAGCTCATGTTTATTTGTTCCAGCAAGAAATTTTTTGGTACGGTTAAAAATAATTTTATTAATATTATCTTTTCCTAAATGTCTGAATGCTTGAATAACAAGACCAGCCTTAGTCCCTGCAGGATACATGTTTTTTTCTGTCGTTGTTCTGAATATTATTTCTTGCTTTCCAATTTTTATTTTTTTTGATGGGCCATTCGTTAAAAATACAACACGTCCAGGCACTTGTTCCGATAAACCAATTAGATTTGCTGCATAAGCACCTGATGGTTGGATCTGAATTCCATTTTTCTCTGCAATTGCTTTTGCAATTTCTTCCAAATTAGGTGGAAGAATTCCTAACACTGCATGCTCACGAGGGTATTCATATATTCCCTGTGCCAATCGTCGGATAAAATTATCTTTTTCAAGTCGAGAAAGCGCACTTCGAACGCCTGTATCACTATCTAAATCTTGAAAATGTTTAGGGGTAAAACACCATCCCTTTCCTTTTTTGATAATTCTTTTTTTTACATTTTGAACGACAGTTTCAGCCATTTGCTCAACTCCTTTGCCACAAAATATAATAACTTTTTGTGGCAAAATATACAACAAAATAATATATAATCATCCAGTTAAGTTGAAGCGTAATATTATCAGGGAAATTTAAGGAGCTTATAGTCTGTGTTTTTATTTTGGTTAGCAAGTGCGATTAAATTATTTTGCAATTCTCTGACCGGAGCGTTATTATGTCGTCTAAATAAAAAGAATAGACTTGCAGTAACTAAAAGAATTACCAAAACGATAACATAAATTAGACTAAGCATGGGTGGGCTGCCTTATGAGCTTATAGGTATTTCAAATAGGGTATTTTGATCAAGATATCCAAATCAGGCAATAGAATTTTCAGTTTAGGATGTATTTCTTATGTTTTTCTTTTATTTTTCGTAGCATAACTGTCAGAAATCTAACAAAAATAGCAAATTTTTTAAACTTTTCCTAACACTAGAGTATAAGTAATCCTGCCGCGAAACATGGCCTAAAAAATTTTCACTGCGATAGTAAGTACCTGCTCAATAAATGGAGGTTATTCGAAAGATGATTTTTGGGATTTGTTAACCTTTTCTTTTAGATTTTCCTTCGTTTAGAATTTTCTTCATTTTCTGATTCTGACAAAAATGATTGCGGTACCAACCCAGCTAATTCTAAGATTTTTCTTTGTAGATATTTATTACCACCATGATTAAGAAAATAATGCAAAAAAGAATTTTTATTATCAATTAATTTGGCACTCATAAAGGTCATCTGACATTTTTTAATAGTCGCTTCATGCCAAAACTGCTCTTGATTTTCAATAAATGATCTTTTATCTTTTTTTGATAAGTGAAGCAAGATATGGTTCAAACTTTTTCCGTCAGGTATACAAAATCTTAAATTGTTAGCTAATGATAGGCTTAACTGTTTTCTCAATTTTCTTTCTAGTGACCCACTTAGAAAACCTCCCCCTATTGAGCTTAATAGATTAACTAAATGATCAAATGAAAGTTTAGGTGACAATATATTAGATAATAACTTATTAGTCTCGAGAAGATTTTTAATAGTCATGTCAATTTTATTGACATTATACTCTACACCTTTTTCAAGATGTAAAATAGTTTGATCTATTATTTTTGTTATCATATTTATCAATAGTTCTGATGTAGCAGTTTTGAGAATTTCCTGATGACGATTTATAATGTCAAAGCTGTGATTAGGTTCATTTGAATTGGAAATGATTTGATAAAGGTCTTCTGGTGAGTAATATGCTGTTGCAAAAAAATTACGTTGCATAAATTCTATTCCTTACTACTAATAAATGAGCTTCTAAAAAAATTGATTTACGTTTTCTAACGCTCGTTTTTTAATAACATAATCCGAGATTTTTTTAACGTTTTTAGTCCTATTTATTTTGTCTAATAAATACGACCAAAATGAAACATTCACTTTTTGGCAGGTTTTTTTAATACTAGTGAATGTATCACGAGCTTGTCTTCCAATGTCACTTCTTGTTCCACCGCTTATTTTACGCCGTCGAACATAGTCACGGATATCACGTTCACTGGTATTATTATGAATCGGCAAATCTGGGTGATCTAATACTAAAAGTAATTTATCTTGCCATCGGCGAATTCGAGAGAGGGCTTCATTTAACATTTCATAATTTTCAACCGGTTCGCAAAGCTCATTGAACATCTTCCGTAATATTTTTTTGTCTTTGTCATCTGGATTTAATTTATATTCATTTATTTTATTATACAAATACCAAAATGCTTCTCGTTTTTGATTAATTAATGCTTCTTGATTTGGTGTAACTGCAAGTACTTGTTTTAATTTTCTCTCAGCATGTAACCAACATAAACCATGCAAAATATCTGGAAGACAAAATTGACCAGCCTCATCACTAATAATTGATTTCTTCTTATAAAAAGAAGTTTTTAGTAAATGACTATATAACGCTGCTTCCTTGCAGAGCTTGATATCAATCGTTCGTTTAATACCTAGCCTATTTAACTTTTTCAAAAAATGTTCTTCTTTGAAAAAGTACTCTGGGCAAGTCCGACACAGCTCTCTGATAAGATAACGCACTTCACTGCTCGCATTTTGTTTTAATAAATAAAGTAAAGCATCATTGTCTAAGAGATAGGCTGGCTCTGCTAACCCTTGTAAGCACGCTAAAAAATTGACTCTACTTTTGCTCAGTGTACTTTGAAAATAGGCGAAATATTCATTGCCAATATAAGTACAATAGCCATTCTTGCCTTGATGGCGAGCGCCCGTATCGTCAACTTGCAAATAAGATGAAACAAACATACCGGCATCATAGATTGCTTTTTTGTCATCATGAAATGGTGCTTTATTCTCTATTAGCAAGCGGTTAAGTTGGCCTTTAGATATTTTAATCGCCCATTCTTTTAACTGTTGCTGTAATAATCCTTGTGTCACACCTTGATGATAGTATTGATGCAATATATAAGCTCGCAACATGGGGCCGAAATGATGACCGGCTATCGCTTCTGGTAAACGAGCTTGAATATAAGAACCATCTTCTTTTTGCCAGCGCTCACATTTATACAAATGATTAACGACGTTAATCGCAATTTCTTGCACCGTATAAGTTCGATAACCTTTAAAAACCGCATTAGCTGGTTTTTCTTCTACTTTTAATATGTGGGTATGATGAATTTGTAAGGATTGTGTTTTTTGCTCTTTAGCTGAGCCTGGTCTTTTTTCTCCTGGCTCTAGTGGCTTTTTCTCATGAGGTTTTTTGTTTTTGTTAAAGGTTGGTTTAATAGATAGTCGGTTTAATCTTTTAATTTCAGTCTCGAGCTCACCAATATATTCGTCACGTTCATTAAGAATTTCTAGCAACTGGTCAACCAGTGGCGTCCGTTCCGAATCTAAAATATATGGCCATTTTGTTAATTTTTTCATGGCGCTAGAGTAACAGCAGATAATTCCTTTGGCTATCAAAATTGCATGAAATTTTTACAATTGCCTCCAGTTATTGAGCTGGTACGATAGTAATGAATTGCCAGGCGACATTCATGCAGGCGGCGCATGAGTCAGCAACAAAGGCATTTGATTACTTTGAGGAATCAATTGTAGATGGGATAGGATTTGATTGATAACAGTTTGTTCTTCAATACACGCGATAATCTTTACGGCGCCACCGCAAGCCATACAAACCGTGATGTCGATATCAAATACACGTTTTAGACGTGCTGCCCAGGTCATACGGGACCGTTTTTCTTTCTCTGATTTAACGTGAGTTCGACATAACACCTAGACTTGTCATTCCCGCGAAGCTTGTCCTCACGTAGGTGGGGAGCGGGAATCTATTCTATTTACAAATTTATCATGATTAGTAAAACAGGCTGTAAATTTCACAACATTAGCTCGATATTACTTTAAATTAGTTGGATAAATGGTTTCCCGCCTTCGCGGGAATGACAATTCGGGTTATGTCGAACTCACGTGATTTAATATCTTTCGCTGACGCGCTAGTATTTTTCTTATCTTTAACAACATCTTTCCGCCCCGAATGGTTGGGTGCAAATGCGCCTTGGACAATCCTGCAAAAAAACATTATCAGTAGCACCCGGGCAAGGCTCAACTCGAAATATGATATTGACTTCATTTTGAGCAATCTCTATATGCTTTATTAAAGCTTTAACAATATCACGTTTAATCTGCCAATTATCATCTTCTAATTTTTGCTTAACTCGTGCAGAAAATTCTTCGATTCTTCCTAATATGAGTGTTAACTCAGACATTTGCGAATGATTATCAAGAAATTTCATGATTTGCTGTTCTACATAAGACAGGCGTCTTTTAAAAGTTTTGATTCGTGGTTCAAATTCCATTTTTTCTATCATGCCTTCAGTATAACTATCAATCAATCTTGCAATGCTTTTTTCTAGTTTTAATTTCTCAATTTTCAATTTACTTTGCTCATCATTGTTAGTTTTCGTTTTCAATTCCTTGATACGCCTTTGATATTCTTTTTCAAGATAAAAAGGATTATTCAATAGTACCTTTATTTCCTTCCACACAACTTCTTCTAGTATTTCTTGACGAATTGATTTGTTATCACATGCATGTCCACGGCCTGGAATTTTACTTCTTCCGCCACAAACATAATAGGAGTATCTTGCCATATTTCTTTTACTATTGCGACAATGATAATAACCATACCCACAGGATTGGCATACGACAAGCCCCTGTAGTAAATAACAAGCCCCTGTCATTTTTTCACGTTTTCTACGCTTGTTTTCCTCTAACTGCTCTTGAACAATTTCAAATAAATTTTGTTCAATTATTTCTGGAACAGGAATGAATATCCATTTATCCTTTGATACAGTTTCATATGAACTATATTTTTTTGATTGTGCATGTCCTTTTATAGGTCTTAAACGTAGCTTTTTTGGCACACTTTTTGTTTTGCCAAATGCTGCCATTCCCATATAAGATGTTTTTGTTAATATACAATGTACACTGCTTCGACTCCATCGACTATTCGTTCCTTTTGGCGTTGGAAACCCCATTTTTGTTAAACGAAGTGTTGCCGCATTAAGACTAATACGTTCATAGCCAATCCATGAGAATAATAATCTAACGACTTCAGCTTCTGCTTCATTTATTTCAAAAGAACCATACCCACTATCGCGTTTGGGAATATATTTATATCCATAAGGCGCAGTTGATAATGCGGATACCAACCCCTTTTTTGCTGCATGAATTTTGCCACGACGACTTCGTTCCATTATTTTTGTTCGCTCATATTCAGAAATGATACCTTGTACTTGCAATAATAAATCAGATTCTGGATTACTCCCAAATTGATTATTTAAAAATATAACTTCTATACCCAGTCGATTAAATTCTTCGATTAATAAAAATTGATAAGCGTATTTACGTGCTAGTCGATCTGGAGAATGTATATATATTCTATGCAGCAAGTGATTTGCTGCAGCATCTCTTAAGCGCTCAAGCCCAGGTCGCATTAGTGTTGAACCGCTATAACCGTCATCTAAGAATTGATGTTCTTTTAATACTGTCAAGCCATCAGCTTTAATTTTTTCTTGTAGTGAAGTAATTTGACTTTCAATTGTGTTTGCTTGAGCTTGATGCTCAGAGGAAACTCTTGCATATAAAGCAACTTGTATTAACATAAAGATTATCCTTTCTGTAAAAAACCAAATAAATTATTTGAAATAAACTTGTTATCTTCTTTAGATTGAATCTCCTTTTTAATGACGGGCACCAATTTCTCATAAGCATCCGACAAATGAGCATCTTTTACTCTGCTTGGCTCAAACATTATTTTTACCGTTATCTTGATTTTCCTTGTCATTCTGCTTCTCCAGTCTATATGGGTTATTCACTGAGCAGATTCTAAACAAAACATCTTTTTTTAAATCATGTTTAGATGAAGATGAAAAATTAGCGGGACAAAGAAATTGACGATGAATGCTAATAATTGGTTCAATGGTAGACTTTTTTGTAACATTGTCCATGGCGCATTTGCACCCAACCATTCGGGGCGGAAAGATGTTGTCGAAAATCAGGATATCAAGCAGCTTGATGCGTCAGCAGAGGAAATTCAACCTGAAATCAAAAAAAAGCCAACATGACATGGGCAAGACGCCTTAAGCGTGTCTTCGATATTGATATCAAGCTTTGTGCTTTTTGTGGTGGTGCGGTTAGGATTATTGCATGTATAGAAGAAGAAACTAGTATCAATAAAATCTTATCACATTTGCAATTTGTTCCTCAAAGCAATCAAGCTTCTTCGTTGCTTCACATGCACCACCTGCATGATAGTGGCATCTGAACATTCATCATTCACACGTAAAAATTTTTAGGCCATTTTCGCGGCAGGAATACTTATGTCCAATGTCTGGAAAAGATTAAAAAATATGTTATTTTTTTGCGATTTCAGTCGATTGAGTTGCTCGAAATGGAAAAAATTTATAAGAAATAAT
>Ga0207056_1045_pt1 | contig 23117 bp, 22 predicted proteins | sample Alteio_BWMinCont_58_FD_153289 | JGI IMG/M metagenome (GOLD analysis project Ga0207056, IMG submission 153289) | Enriched cells from forest soil in Barre Woods Harvard Forest LTER site, Petersham, Massachusetts, United States -... | ecosystem: Environmental > Terrestrial > Soil > Temperate forest >... | reverse complement strand
AAAAATTTATGATATACCTGAGCATGAAAAAATATGTCAGTGTGGATGCGCTTTAACTCATATTGCAGATGAAAAAAGTGAGCAGCTCGAAATTGTCCAACCAAAAATTTATGTGATTGAACATGTTAAAAAGAAATACGCGTGTCAAGCTTGTGAAGAAACGATTAAGACAGCAACCATGCCACCATTACCTATTCCTCGCAGCATTGCAGCCAGTGGTCTATTGAGTCATGTGTTGGTATCTAAATTTCAGGATCACCTGCCTCTATTTCGACAAGAGCAAATATTTAAACGAGTGGGCGTTGATATCCCGCGTGCAACCTTATCATTATGGGTAATAAAATGTGGCGACCTTTTAACACCATTATTAAAACTCATTCACGACAATATTATTAATTATGATGTGGCTTATAGCGATGAAACAACGACACAAGTAATTAAAGAACCAAATAAAGGTGTCGCCAGTAAGAAATATATGTGGCTTTTCGCTGGTGGATCACCAGAAAAATTTACTTTTTATTACCAATATCATCCATCTCGATCGCATGATGTGCCATTAACTTTCTTCGAAGATTTTAAAGGTTATCTGCATTGTGACGGTTTTACTGCCTATGACACATTAGCTTCAGTGAATAAAAATATTACCCTTATAGGCTGTCTTTACCATGCTCGTCGCAAATTTGTAGAAGTGATAAAAATTACAAAAAGCAAAGAAGGCGTTGCGGTAAATGTTATAAAATACATTGCCAGAATAGCCTACATTGAAGAAGAGATAAAAAATTTATCTTCTGATGAAAAATATTTGTTACGTAATGAACAGGCAAAACCGATATTCACTGAATTACAAAATTATTTAATTGCTACACAACCTAGCGTTCCCCCGAAAAGCTTGCTCGGTCAAGCGATTAGCTACACCTTGAATCAATTTATAAAACTTAGTGCTTATTTAAAAGATGGACGTTTAGAAAATAATAACAATCGCAGTGAACGTGCAATTAAGCCATTTGTTATTGGTAGAAAAGGATGGCTATTTTCTTATAGCGTTGAAGGTGCGCATGCTGCTGCAAAAATTTATAGCTTAATTGAAACCTGTAAATATCACCAGATAGAGCCTTACGATTACTTTAGATATATTTTAAATCAAATACCGCTGTGCAAAACATTAACCGAGTTAGAAGATTTATTGCCTTACAATATCGATAGAAGTTTGCTAGCGCGCTAAAAATCAAGGTGCGGTTAAATTACCGGATACATTTAAATCACCATAAGGCTTTGGATCTCGATGCATATCGGTAACAGATGAGGCGGGTTTGGCGAACTTATTATTAATTTTATTTAAAAATTTTTCTAAATAAATATTCGCATCTTTAATTGTACTAATACCATATAATCTTAAATCCTTAACAAACCTATCTTGAAAAACAGCATGTTTGCGTTCTACACGGCCTTTAGCTTCCGCTGAATAGGCACGAATAATTCCAATACCTAATTTTTTACAAACTTGCTCAAAGACACTGAATCCATCTTTAATTAACAAATCATCATCGTACTTCTCTTTTAAGCGCTTAGGACTTACATATACTGTTTTTAAATCTACATATACGGCTTTTGGTATACCATAGATCTCGATCCATTTTTTTAATACTGTTAGTAATACTTGGGTTGTTTCCCCTTTATCAAGCATCGCTAAACATATTCCTGTGGCATCATCTACCATATTTAATAAGCAATAATGTTGATCATTATTTTCAAACCAGCGATGAATTGATCCATCAATTTGTAATAGTTCTCCAAAACTTGCTTTTCGTTCTCGCCGTTCACGATGTATTTTACGCTTTCTTTTTCTACTCCATAGTCCTTCTGACTTTAACCACAAACGAAATGTTTCAGCATTAACAATTATGCTGTCATCCTCTTCTAGTTTTTCTGATGCAAATGTAGGGCCAAATTCATAATATTTATCTCGATAAAGAGTTAAAACTTTATCCTTAAACTCCTTAGAATAGGTATTACACGGCATCCTACCGCGGTTACCATGTTGCAATCCTTTATCTGCTTCCTCTCGATACTTCTTCCATATTCTTTTACTCTGCCTATAACTTATTTCCAGTCGTGTTGCGACTTCTGAAAGTTTCAATTTTCCACAGTCATATTGATCTAATAATGTTTTGCGTTCTAATTCTTTCTTACTCATAATTAGTTTGTCCTCCATTAGGTACCGCCTCCTTTCGCAAAAGTTTGACGGTACTAGTTTAATTTAATGGGGGACATTTTTGCTTTGGTAAGAAGGGGACATTTTCCTTTTGGTTCCACAAATTCAACCATTACCTTTTTTCTCGAATTGCCTCAAATTAAATGTTACCGAACGAGAATTAAAGGGTATTTACTAAGTCACTAAAAATGATTCGTTGCCTCAAAATGAATGTTACCGACAGGGAGGCGGTAAATGATGAGGCGAATAAGTATGAGTGTATATTTAAAATTTTTGAAATCACGATATTTTCGTGCTAATCGTAAAGGTAAGACTCAGATTTTAAATGAATTTTGTGCGACCAGTGGCCATCACAGAAAACATGTTATTCGCATGTTAACACGGCTTCCCATTGGCGGAGATCGTACAAGGCCCCCAGGTCGTAAAAAAGAGTATTTGCCAGAAGAATTATTGCCTCCACTGAAGCAGATTTGGCTCGCGACAGATCAGATGTGCGGTAAGCGTTTAAAGGTGGCCTTACCGCTGTGGTTGCCGTATTACGATGAGGCTTATGGTAATCTTAACCAAGAAATAAAAAACAAATTACTAACTGTTAGTGCTGCAACTATCGATAGACTTCTTGAACCATTGCGCAGCCATTATCCTCGTCGATTATGTGGCACAAGACCTGGAAGTTTATTAAAACAACATATTCCAATTAAAACAGATCAATGGGATGAAACTCGTCCTGGCTATGTTGAAGGCGACACTGTTGCGCATTGTGGAACAAGTTTATTAGGAAATTTTGTATGGAGTCTTACTATCACAGATATTTTTTCTGGTTGGACAGAAAATGGTGCAACTTGGAATAAAGGCGCGCATGGTGTGATAGAGCAAATACGTTTAATAGAACAGCGCTTACCATTTACGATTTATGGATGGGATTCAGATAACGGAAAAGAATTTTTGAATTATCATTTATTACGTTATTTTCAAGAGCGTGAAAATACAGTGCAATTTACACGTTCCCGCCCATATCACTCTGGGGATAATGCACATGTTGAACAGAAGAATTGGACTCATGTTAGGCAATTATTTGGCTATTATCGTTTTGATGATCCACGTTTAGTAGAAATGATGAATGATCTGTACCACAACGAATGGTCTCAATTGCATAATTATTTTTGTCCGACAATAAAATTAATTGATAAAATTCGTATTCAATCCAAGATAAAAAAGAAATATGAAAAACCGCAAACTCCATACCAACGATTAATGAATTGTAGTGAAATAAGTAATGAGCAAAAACAAAAATTAAAACTAAAATTTGCTGGGGCCATATATTAATTGCCCGAAAGCATAACCGATTAAAAACCAAGAAATGGTAAGCTGCGCCATGCCCTCAGAAATTGAAAAGAACTTTGCAATCATAGGCAGTGCAGGCGTAAACAATACTGCATTCACCGATGCAAATGAAATCATCAATAACAAGGTGATAAATGAAAGTTGAGTATTCTATTTGATGTCATTTCAGTAATGCGACATAATTACCGAATTCTGCCACCTGATTCAACCTACCCACCATCAATTAATGGCTTCATTGGCTTTAAGTCCCGTGGTAAATAAAAGGCATTGGCAATAAGAGTGGGAATAATAGCACTAGCTACTACCACAGCTATTAATAAAGAATATTTTTGTTGATCAATAATACCGTGTGTTAAGCCAAATAATGCAGCAATACTACCAAATGCAAGTCCTGTTGACATGAGTAAAGTCGTATATACCACTTCTTTTTTATACGATGAAACTAAATTAACCGTAGAATAAACACCTATCCCTTTAAAAAATATTTTTAAAGTTAAAAATATCAAAATGGGAACCGCAGCACTTATTATGACAGGAACAGAAACCAAAAATCCCGCACGAATAAAATAAAATGGCGTTAATAAACCAAAGGTAATGGCTTGTAAGTGTCTAATTAAAACATGGTCTTTCCCCACCGTACCAGATAGCGCTATACCGACAAAAAAAGCAGGTAATACAGGTTCATATCCCGCCCATACTGCTGCTAGTCCTAATCCTACTAAAAAAAATAAAATAAATTTAATTTCAAAAGCTGAGGGCTTGTTTGCAAAGATTTTGAAGGTTTTCCTACAAAGAAATGGCAAGAAGATGCAAACTAAAATCGTTAAGATAAAAAACAAGATTGTCTTTAATGAAAATGGCGAAAAAATAAATCCCAATGACAGTACTGTACAAAAATCTGTAACAAAACATGCTGTCAGTAATGATTTTCCGTAATTGTTTTCATTCATGCCAAGTTCTAATAAAGTACTATAAACAACAGCCACAGATGTTGTGGATAACACTAACCCAGTCAACCAGCTAGCTTGTGCTGACCAGCCAAACCCATAGTACGCAGCTGCTGTACAGCCTAAAAATGGTGCAAGATAGCTTGCAAAACCAACCAGGCCAGATGTCTTCCACTCCTTTTTTATTACTGAAATATCCAATTCAGAACCAGCTAAAAATGTCAGCATTAACGCACCAATACTGGCTAATACAGTAAACCAAGCAGAATTAATACTAACTTCATAAATAGGAAACCAGGCATGAATAATGAAACCGCCTGCTATCCCCATGAGGATCTCAACCAAAGCGATGGATATTCTAAGTAGGTAAGACAATACTGCTGCAGTAACTGCGAGGGACAGGATGATTAGCGTTGCAATGTATAATTCTTCCATTAAAGTCGCCTTATCCTATTGTGGAAGGGCATGGAACGGCATTGTTAATAAAGTATAGAACCTAAGAAATAAACATATACAACGTGTAGGGCCCAGATTAATAGTTAAATATATTACCATTGCTTAAGAGTTTACTATATAATTATTTACTTCATCAAATGATTAAAGGAAATGATCATGCCAGCACCAAAAAGGAAAAAAGTTACTGCTTCTAAAGCTAAGAAAAAAACAATTGTTAAAAAGAAGAAAAGTACTGCAAAGAAAAAAGCTAAGCGTAAGGGTGCTAAACGTACTAAAAAATAATTAAATTGTATCAGCTCAATAACTGGAGGCAAGCAGTGTGGAATTGTCATTGCGAGGAGCGTTTTTTGCGACGTGGCAATCCAGAAACCCAACTGGATTGCCACGCTTGCGCTTGCAATGACGACTTTTCAACTTCCTTCACTCCATATATTGAGTTGATACTTAAAGAAGAATTTAAATATCCTGACATAAGGAGTAGTCTATGTCTCTCATTTCAATCGTTATTGTTTTAATCGTTGTCGGTTTTTTACTTTGGCTCGTTAATAATTACATACCAATGGCTAGCTCAATAAAGACTATTTTAAATGCGGTGGTTATTATCGTTGTTATTATATGGCTCTTATCAACATTCGGTATTATTCATGGTATAGGAAATATAAAACTGAAATAAATCTGAAACCAAAAATACCTGTATTTAAATTTTAAACTGGGACAATGGATGCTTGTCGGACCTGCTAGGGCTGTAATGAGGCCCTCGCCTCTTACTCTACAATAAATCCACCAGATTGTAGTTTGAATAAATTTGCGTAAGTACCATTTTCTTTTTTGATTAATTGTTCATGCGTACCTTCTTCGATAATTTTTCCAGATTCAAAAACTAATATTCGGTCAGAATCTAAAATGGTTGAAAGACGATGGGCAATCATAATGGAAGTTCTTCCATGAGTTAGGGTGTGTAAAGCATCTTGTATTGCCCGTTCACTTTCTGAATCCAGTGAACTGGTTGCTTCATCTAAAATAAGAATGGGACGATCAGCTAAAATTGCCCTAGCAATGGCAATGCGCTGACGTTCGCCACCAGATAACTTAACGCCTCGTTCACCGACTAATGTGTCATATTGATCAGGCAAACTTAAAATAAAATTTTCAATATGGGCTTTTTTTGCAGCGGCATAAATTTCAGCATGTGTTGCGTGGGGCTTCGCGTAAGCAATATTTTCTCGTAAGCTTCGGTGAAATAAAATCGGGTCTTGTGGCACCAAACCAATAGCACGACGTAAAGAATGACGTGATCCATGATAAATATCTTGCCCATCAATTAAAATGCGTCCTTTATGAATGGGATACAAGCATTGCAGTAAACGTATGAAACTGGTTTTGCCCCCACCAGAATGGCCAACTAATGCAATACGTTCACCTGCGCGGATTGTCGCTGAAAAATTTTTGAAAATGGGGACCGTTTTATCTGGATAGGTAAAGTCGATATTTTCAAAAATAATTTCGCCACGATGAATATTTAATTCTGGGTATATCACATCAAGCGCTACCTCAGGCCCCTCACGCAAAAGTTGAATCACACCATGTAAATCATAAGAGGAGGTTAGAAGGTTTTTAATATTTTCTCCAACGTCGCGAATGTAAGATTGCATAATGGTATAGGCGAAAGCAAGATATGCCATGCTTTCAACGGTTGCTAAGCCACGAAAAAAATACCAAGACCCTCCGCCCATTAAAATAACTAACATACCAGCGAGTAACATACGTTGGATGAAGCCAGCCATGTTACCTAAATGGTAGGCGCGAAGGTTTTTAACGCGTAAATCACTGGTCACATTTAAAAAACGGGAATATTCATATTGTTCTTGCGCATAAGATTTAGTTGTTGCAATGCCACTAATGCTATCAGCTAAATGAGCACTGAAATGGTCTTGTGCCTCGGCATAAATCCCTTGCGCAGGCCCAGACACTTTGAATACCAAAAATGAACTGACGATGACCAAAATAATGAGATAGCACACCATCAATATCGCTAAAGCAGGAAATGACAGCATGAGAAACAACATGCTACCAATCAAAATAATAGCGGTTGGAAAAATTCGTATGAGGACCTGGTCTTCAAATACTTCTATTTTTAGACGCGCACGGTTTATTTTGGAAACAATACTTCCTGTAAAAGTATTCGCGAAAAATTTTTCTGGCAGTTGGTAGATATGTTCAAAAACATCATCAACTAATGATTTGAAGAGTGTGGTTTCAAAAGAATTATAAACAAGATAAACAAAAGAAAAGAGGAATGATTGAAGTAAATAGACACCAAGAAAAATCCCGAGGCGATAAAGGACCATGGCCTTATCTTGATTGATCTGTATGGCCGTTAAAAATGAAGCGAGGGCATTCGGTAAGTAGGTTTCTAAAAAAGCTGCTATCAACAAGACTAAAAGAATAAAAAAGAATTTTTTTGGTTGGCGAAACCAGTACCCTCTAGCAAATTGTAAGACGTCTAGAAACGCAAGTGATTGTTTTTGTATTGTTTTAGATTTGGGTGTCATATGGCCCCTGGCCCAATAATGATTTATATAGCAAAATACTATCGATTATAATGTTTAGTTTGTGAAACGCAAAATCAAACTCGAATAGCATCGAGGCAGCAATTCCCGCTGTTGGTGCGCAAGGCGCACCAACAGCAGGAATTGCTGTGGTAGTGTCTTTACTTTATTAATTTGTTATGATAACTGCGATGAATAGAAAAAACACGTCAATGCCGCTTGCCGAAACCTTACGTCCTAATACGATTGATGAATTTGTGGGCCAAAGCCACTTATTAGGCCCAGGAAAGCCCCTGCGTTTAGCTCTTGATTCACAAAAACCTCATTCTATGATTTTATGGGGCCCGCCAGGCACGGGTAAAACGACTTTAGCACGATTGATGGCACAAGCTTGTCAGGGTGATTTTGTTTCATTATCTGCCGTATTTTCTGGGGTAAAAGATATTCGACAGGCCATTGCGCAAGCGGAATATAATCAACAACAACATATTTCTACTTTATTGTTTATTGATGAAATTCATCGTTTTAATAAAGCGCAACAAGATGCATTGCTTCCTTACACAGAATCAGGACTAATCATTTTTATTGGGGCAACGACTGAAAATCCTTCGTTTGAAGTCAATAATGCATTATTGTCACGATTACAAGTGTATGTATTAAAACCTTTATCTACTCACGAATTAAAACAATTGTTTATTCGCGCAAAACAATATTTTAAATCTAATGTCACTTACGAAGACAATGTCATCGACATGCTAATTAATACTGCGGATGGTGATGCCCGTCGCTTACTCAATGCGATTGAACAAATAAGCTTTGCGGCACAAACTGCTGCAATTACCTGTATAAATAGCGAATTTGTGCAAAACACCTTACTTGAAAATTTACGACGCTTCGATAAAGGCGGTGAACATTTCTACGATCAAATTTCTGCATTACATAAATCTGTGCGCGGCTCGCATCCGGATGCTGCATTGTATTGGCTCTGTCGTATGCTCGATGGTGGGGCCGATCCGCATTATTTAATTCGCCGCATTGTGCGTATGGCTTGGGAAGATATAGGGCTTGCCGATCCGCGCGCATTACAAATTGCTAATGATGCCGCTGCAACTTATGAGCGACTGGGCCCGCCAGAAGGCGAATTAGCATTGGCAGAAGCTGTCATTTACATGGCGATTGCGCCTAAAAGCAATGCGGGTTATGTGGCCTATCAAGCGGCGCGTGCGTTTGTAAAAAAAGACCAATCGCGTGAAGTCCCTTATCATTTGCGCAATGCACCCACTAAATTAATGAAAGAGCTAGGCTATGGGAAAGCCTATCGTTATGCGCATGATGAACCGCATGCTTATGCTGCGGGTGAAACCTATTTACCAGAAGCGATGCAACCGCCTAATTGGTATCAACCCACTAATCGCGGCTTGGAAGCAAAAATCCTTGAAAAACTAGCGTTTTTAAGGGAGTTGGACAACAAGAATTAATTTTTCCCTAAAATAATCATCCATCGTCAAAAATGATAGGCTGCTGTCATCAGTTTGTCATTGCGCGCATGCGTTTTTTAGCGAGGCATGGCAGGTCCGTAGGCCGCGTATTTTAAACTCAAAATTAAATTTCAATGTCCCTTGTGGTGAATCGATTTCATTATTCGTAACTGTTTTCAAGTTACCTGTGGATTAAATATATTTCAATATATATTTTTTTCCAATATAAAATACGGTATTTTTCCCCTAGTATATTGAGAACTATAGATCTTCAGATAAATATTTTGGAAAAAAAGATAAGGATGCCATACGATACCAACTCAATAAAGTGATACCAAATAAAGTGATACCATGATAATTTGCAACAAAATGAATGATCGGATGTTGCTAAAAAAACATGCTATAATTCAAATATCTCAAAATAAGAGTTAAAAAACGAGGTGTAAATAAGTATATGATAACAAATAATAATTTAAATGAAGAAAAGCAACTCACGGTATCTGATACAGAGTGGGAAATTGCGGAAAAATTCTTTAATGAGAATCCAAATGAAACAAAACTTAAGAGAGAACAGCCATATGAGTTTTTGGGTGTCGTCCAATTGCCTACAACATTAGAAAAAAATAAAATTTATATATCATATGAACAAAGCGACCATAGTATTGCTTATTCGTTGATTGCACCAAATGGAGAAGAAGTAAAAAAGATACCAATCAAATTAGAAGATATTAATGATCCAAATGGCAATCCAGTTGCCATTTGGTTTACATTTATGTCTCCAGTTGTAAACAAACTACGTCTTCAAAGAGAAAGTAAACTCTTAGACTTATTAATAAAAAATCAACATATCGATTCTAAACATTCGTTTATAAAAGTGGATGATATTATTTACGCATTAGAAAAACGTGGTTACGTGGGGGATGGCACGTATGGAAAAGTTAAAGTAGCAGAGCCAAGAACAGCAAAAGAAGGTAAGGCACTAGCTGTAAAAATCACCAAAGAAGAAGAGGCCAATGAAGGAAAAATATTAACCATTCTAGAACGATTAATTGGAAAAGCACAAAGTAAAAGTAATGATAAATTTTATACATTGATGCCTATAGTAGGTAACAAAACATTACATGATAATATCTATGAACTAGTTACAAAAAAAGAGGTAAAAACGTTTCCTCTTACTACCGAACAAAAATTAGAATTTGCATTAGGTACGGCACTTGCAATCAAGTCCCTACATGAGGATCGAATTATTCACAACGATATCAAACCTGAAAATTTTATGATTAATTCGAACAATAATGTTATTGCTATTGATTTTGGATCATCTATCCATCTTAATGAAGATCAATCATATTTGTTTTCAAAAGAAAAAAAATATGGAGTGACACCGAACTATCAAGCACCTGAAACTTATAAATTATCTTCTAATGAATTTTCTAACGCTAAAGAATTTTCCAATACATTTTCTTTTGCTTCTGATGTTTATTCTTTAGGTGAATTATTTCGCAATGATCTTGCGATTGACAATGATTTTATTATTTGTATGCAAGCTGATAAACCAGAGAATCGACCAAGTTTAGATCAAGTTATTGACCACCTTAAAGTTCTTTTAAATAAAGCTAAGTTGAATGAAAAAATGGATGGCCTATTAATTGAATCTCGTGAGAAAATATATGATAGATCTTCCAACCTTCAGCAAAAAATCGAAGACATTCAACAAGAAAATAGCATCAGGCAGCATAGCGTCAACCAGTTTAATTTCTTTTCTCCGCACAAAGGAAGGGAAAACAAGCAAGAAAAAGAAATTGAAAACAAGCAAGAAAGTGTAAATCTTAAAAAGAAGTAAAAGCCATAGTCTTTTCTTTGAAATATCTCATAAATTATTGCTTATTTAACACTTTTTCCATACTTATAAAATACCCAACAACCTGAACGACCTTTTGAAACCGCTATATGATATAATTATCTTAAATATGGAAAAATATTCAATGATAAAACTAGACTCTCAAAGCTTTACGACATACCTTTTATCAAGGTCCATTAACTTCTTCACGCGGGCCCAATCTGTCCAAGATTTTGCAATAGGGGTGCGTTTTCATTAAGCGTAGAATGTGTATTGTTTTCATTATTAATTTTCAATGACTAAAATTTTTAAATGTAATCTGTACGCTCTGATTTTTTTGTTGTCCTTTTATTTCTTGTAACAAAGAGAAGGTTGCGCCTGACTTTTTTGCAATAAATAGTAAACGTGTCATTAAATCTCCTTTTATATCTATGTCATTGACTGCAACTTTCTTCTTAAGTTTTGCTGAAATATAATTTAGAATATATTGCACAGATAGTTGTTCAACTTTTTTAAAATGGACCAAGCAATTTTTGATAAGTGTTGTGTGATGATGGTTGCAGCTACCTGTTAACAATCGTCCAAAGAAACCATTACCGATGCTAGTAAAATATGCTGATGATAGATAATGTTCTAGCAAATGTATTGAAGCTGTTAATGGATCTTTTGCAGTTTTCCATATCAGCTGATAAGTGTCATATTTATTCATTTGGTGGGTTAAGTTCTCTTTTATTACTGCTTCTTCCATTTTTTTAGTTTGATCTATGGGCTGACCAAAGATATAGGAATTTATTAACTGACAAATTACTTTTGGTAATCGTGGTAAAAACTCATGATAATGAGACAACCAAAATGTTTCATTCTCATCCAAATGAAATACTTTATAAGCAGTGTTAAAATCCAGCTCGTCATGTTTCATGAGATGAGAGATTTTTTTTGAAGTTTGTTCAAGCCACGGGAGCGTGATGCCACATTCTGTATATTCAATGCAATTGTATTGCGTATTTTCATCTTGCAAAATGTCTCTAATCATTTTTTGTGCTGGCTCAACTTTCGAAAAAAATTCGAGCAGATTATAACGAGGATGAGACAATAATAAGTAATGATATATCTGAAACCATAGTGTAATAGAGCTGCGATTTTTTAAATCGATACGTTTTGAGTTGAAAATATGATAACGATATTTTATTTTATCGTCATTGTTCAGCACATGATTTAAAAAGTCATAATTTCTCATTAAGAAAGCGCGGCGTATGGTGTCATCATGTAAAATGATTTCATCTGTTATATTGTCACTAAATTTCTGAAAAAGTCGATAATATTGGCAATATTGCTCATAGTCACCCTTTAATGTAGCAGCAAATAGAAGGACAGAGATTTGTGCTCTTGCTGTATTTCTGTTTTCTAATTCGAAACTTTTTAGAAAGTGTTCTGTATAATCACGGACAGAATGCGACTTCACATTTGATAAAATATAAAAAAAAATCTTATTATTTTCTGTACATGGAAATACTTTTAGAAAATGGTCAAGTTCACTCTCTGATGCATTTTTAAATAAGTTGACAGTTTCTAAATGGTAGTCAAGCAAAAACATAATATTAGATATATCAAGATGCATTGTTAGTAATTGTTCTAACCATTGAAACATTTCATCATCTGATTTAATAACATTTGGTTTGATTAATTTGAAAAATGCTTTTAAATAAGGATAAATTAGTTTATCTATTTTAGCAATAACATCACATGCAATTTCAGAGTTGGGTTTAATTTTTTTTGGCACATTGACGACTTGATGATGCTGCATTCATTGCTTCCTTCTTTGGCCTCGATGTTACAGAAGATGATTGTCATTTGCTAGATGTCATTATTGACAATGGTCATGCGTAGAAATTTATTCCTGAGCACTGAAATGAATTCGACAATGCAGGCCAAGGTGTCATCTTGAGAGGAAATATTTTGCAAACTTGGACATGATTATCCGGACGCAAACTGCGTCCGGAATGTGGAGATTATTTCTTTTCTTTGATTGCATCGAAATTGATAACGCTAGGATTAAAGATCAAGCCTTGCTGCTGCTGAGCAACTGCCATGACATTGATGCCGCCGGCAGATGTCACGTAAGCGCAAATATAAGCACCACCTTGTTCAATCGCTTCTGGGGTCAAAGGTGCAACAACAGATTTAACAGATGTTGAACCGCTGTTGTGTGCCGCATCATAACCAGTTGCGGAGGCCTGTGATACTACGATCCATCCAAGATTAGAAGCATCAATCGCAGGCTGCGCAGTTAAAACAAAAAAGCCTTTTTCTGACATGCGAATGACGGCATTCAATTCTGTGCTTGCATCCTTTACTTCAGAAGCTTGAGGACACGACACACCAGCGTAAGCTGAAGTGAGTGAGCCTAAGACCATTATTGATGCAGCAACCAATCCTTTTAATGTTTTACGTTCCATATTAAATCTCCATGATAATTTCACTAATTAATATTTTGCTAAGTCATTTAGCATCAATGAAAATATCACGATATTCATTAGCGGGAAAGAAGATTATAGCGGTTACCTAGTTAGTCCGCCCTTTATTTTTTATGAGAGGGAAAGTGGACAGGAGTCCACTTTAGTAAAAGCCGGAATGGAAACGTCTTTTACGACCGAACATAAAAAATAAAAGGGCGGACTAACTAGCTATAATCTATTTTTCGTTGAGCAAGCCCCGTGCCGTGTCACTTCTCAATGAAAAAAATTAAAGCCTAAGATGACTTCTGACGATTGGATTAAAATAGTACAAAAATTGTCTCAATTTAATTTTAATTGTGAATAGAAAATAATTGTGCGTGCAACATCATTTTGCTATTGTATCATTCATTTATCAAATAATTGTTTATTTATTAAGCAATTATTGCGCTGAGGAAATTAAAAAATGTTGTCTAATCAAGTTGCTATTGAAAACAATCTCTCTGTTGCCATGTTAGAAGAAATCATTGTTAATCAAGATATTAAGCAAGCGCTAACAGAAATCTCTCTCCCATTATTATCTCGACTCATCACTCCCACTCGTGAGGCATTAAAAAAAGTCAATGGCTTCGCTGAATTGGGCCCACTCTATCAAATGCTATTACAGGACCTTGCTGAAGAGCACTCTAATGAAAAATTGCAATTTGGTGCGTTAATGCCAACTTTTCCTTCTGCAAAATCTATTTTAGGTTCTAAACAAAACATTGAAAAACTTCTTAATTTGCATGAAGAAAAATTAACGAATATTAATAAAGTGGAAACGATTGAAGATGTGGCCAAGGTGATAAAAACGATTATAGAGTTGAGCTGTATTTATTATCATGCGCCTAGCAGTTGGCACTCAGAAGATTTCTCTACAATTAAGGACTACATCACACCAAATCAGGAAGAGCTTGATATCCGTTTATACAGAAAAGAACTAGGCCAAAAAGAACAACTGGCAATCACTTTTGGTATTGGAAAGGATGAGAATGATTTGGCGCCTAAAGAGCAAGGCCAGGGCAGGAATGCAGGAAAAGCAGCATTTGGTTTAGTGAGCATGCAAGCGAGACTAGAATGTTTATGTCAACAATATGATAATGCCCCCACTGATTTACTCAAAAATAAGCTGAATTATTATCAAATCCCATTAGATAGCAATGATAGAGAAAATATAGAAGTCTATGCTAAGAAATGGGAAACTTTTTTTGAAAAATTAGTCAACCATAGTTTTCCGCTGATTGCGAGTGTGTCTTGGGCGACAACTCGCGTGCTGGTTAGCTTACAAGATTTGAAAGCTTTTGATAACAAAGATGGTCAATTTGATTTTGATAAAGCACAAAGGATTGCTAATTGCTTAATGGGGTTCTTAGTGCGTGGTAGTCATCATTCTACAGTTGAGGTGGCAGAAATGTATAATCGTTTATTAGATTATATTGCGATTACCTATTTAGAAAAAAATAAACAACCTATTTTACCTGTGAGTTTAAAAGAACGAGTGGAAGAAAAACTCCCCTATTTTCGTTACGACAATTCCAATTATCATCATTTCTTTCATCGAGATTATGCAGAGAAAATCACAACGAAAATACCGCAGATGAAATTTTGAAAATGAGCGAAAAAGGTGATGTACCTAGTCTTATCAGCCCAAAATAAATCGTTGCTTTGATCACTAATAATATTCGTCCTCATTTTTACACTTAGCGCTATTCACTTTGGTGCGTATCAATAATTTAATTTGTCGTTCAATAGAAACCGTTATCATTGTTGTAATCTTGATTAAGAAAACTTTGGGCAGTCGGAGGCTCGCGCCTTTTTCGACTTAAATGATATAATATATTCTACTACATAGAAAAAGGAGTTTCTTAATGACTGCAACGCTAATAAAGGTAAAAAATTTATCAAAACCAGATGAAACTCGCAATTTACCAAAAACTAAAATTGAAATTGTCGATTTTAATAATTCAACTGTGATAATGCGTGCAACATTTCAACCAGGATGGAAATGGTCTGAATGTGTCAAGCCAACAGCAGGAACAAAGAGTTGTCAAGTTCCTCATATTAATTATGTACTTTCTGGACGAATGAAAATTGTCATGGATAATGGTTTAGAATTAGAGATGGGCCCAGGTGATGCGGTTGAGATTCCACCTGGACATGATGCATGGGTTGTGGGCCCTGAACCCTGTATAGCGCTAGATTTTGCAGGTGGAAAGATTTATGGGAAAAAGCACAAAAATGAATAGGTACGATCCATGGGTCATGACTTAATGTGTTCCTGCTTTTTTCTATAATTATCTAAGCGTTCCACAACGTCCACTAGGTTGAAAACATGATTCATGTTATCACGTTGTGGACGTTGTGTACGCTTATAAAAATGGCGCCGGTAAAGTTGTTTATCAGGTGAGATAATTCAATTTAAATGGATAGTAGATTTAACTATGTAAACGTTATATTACATTAGACGGAATGAACTACATAAATTAAAAAAAGAAGGGCTAATTGAATTTTGCACACAAAATCAATATTATTTTCTCTAGTGACAAGTCACATACGGAGGTAACACTTGATAAGCTACCTATCTCACTTGTTTTAATAGACTTGGCAAAATATGAGGCGCGCCTACTGCCAAAACATGACCTAATGGTGTAGATATATCACCTTCTCCATAATTACATATAAAAGCACCATGAAATTCGTGAGCATACGTATTATGGGAAATACTGGTTGTACTTATTATCTTTACCATTTTAACTCGTGCGTCTTCTTCAGAATTTGCTGTAACCATATTGACGCCTACCATCCATTCTAGATTGTATTCTTTAAAAGCAAATGAAGAAGTATATGCACTATAATGAGTATCGTCTAACCTCACCACAGTATCTAATTTTGTCGCTGATTTTTGAATTAGACCCAGTGAAGGACATGGTATTTGATCATCTGCATTTGCCAATGACGTTGATACAGACATTACACATAAGGTTAATAATAAGCTATTTTTTCCAAATGACCCCAACTTCATTTAATATTCCCTTTTCAATACTAAAGCTGGCAATATATCAAGTTAACTAAATCAATTCAAATGCTTCTGTCAAAATTATGACGTGAATTTTCTACAGATCTGGGTCTGTTCTGTAAGTAAGTAAATTATCCTCAATTTGCTAATTTCAAAATTGTGAACGTTCTTCATCTATAGTGATGCACATTATTTTTTTAAGATGTTGCAACCTATAATGGTTTCTTGCTTTGCCGTTCAAAACGCGGAAAGTTAGGAGTCGAGAAAAATATTTAAATATTCTCAGTAATACCGAATTGCATTTTTACGTTCTAACAATTTCCGGGGCATATTGCTGTGACCATTTGAGAGCTCAGAGAAGTTTGTTCTTATTTTCAAGAATTTTTAATCTTTTGATGCCTTCCTTTAAATCTTTTTTATATTGCTTAATATCATTATCTATTTCAACATCAGTGTAAATCTTTCTGTCAATTAGTGGCTTTTGTGTAGCAGGACTACGAGTAATCTCAGGATTTCTTGATAACAATTCCTTAATTAATGTTAGATCAAATACATCAAAATCATTTTCTCCTACCCTAAGACAGCCACCTTTATTGATCAGACCTAACGAAATGGGACAAATAAACTTTAATGAATATTTCTGAGCTTCATCTTTATTAACTAATCCTTGTTGAAATAGCATTTCTTTTTGCTCATTTGACAAATTTTCAAAATCGCTAATTATTTCTTCAGAAGCATTTGTTTCTTGTTCTTCTCGCCACATTCTAAAAGAATGTTTTATCGCACGTAATGGTGGCTTATAAAAATCAAAGACGTAAGCGTTAACTAACATGACAAAGCTAGGGAGAAAGAAATTCAAAACTTCATCACGTTCAATTTGACCATTCTGGTTATTATCTATTGAACCAGTGAGCATATTTTTTAACATTAATCCTGTCATGAATACAAAACCTATTGCACCCGTTATATATTTTGTCTTTTCAAAATTAGTCATTCGTCTATTATTCATTGCTTATAAACCTCGTATTTATATTTTTCATCTATCATTATTACTAATTAGTATTAAAAATCCTTGAATTAGCATTTTGTCCAATAGTACTCGCCACTAAAAATCGTCGCGCAATTTTATTTGTTTGCCGTCCTAGACAAACAAATAAAATTAAAATCAAAGATACAGCTAAAATGGCTCTAATCAATTTTTGAAAAGTATTTTGTTTCTTGGATCATCTATAATCTTTCGCTGAAAAAATATCTCAAGGATTTCTTCTTTGTCTTTTGCATAATCTAATACAGTCTTATTAAGGGCATCCTTAATATCAATCTTTGCATTATTATCCAAGAGAAAATTAATACAATCTTTATGCTTATTGATTACAGCCCAATGTAAGGCGGTTTTATAATTGGTAGGGTTAGTGTCTTTTTTATTAATATCTACTTTGGTAGCTAAATATTTTAAATCTTCTAGATTGCCTAATCCAGCAGCCCTTCTTAAAGCAGTGCTTAGGTTTTCGTCTGAAGCATCTTTTAGTTTATAGGTATTTAATATTTTTTCCAAAATAGTGTACTTTTCTTTAACTTGTTTTATATAATTATCTAATTCAAGTTTAAAATCTTGAGAAACAGACTTGATATCGCTTAGAGTAAAATTTGTTTGTTTAAAAGGATCTTTAAATATAATAACTTTATTTTCTTCATCAAATTCAGTTTTTTGAAATATATGATACTTTAAATTATCTTCATCGTAATATAAAGATTCTAAATTATCATTATTGTCTATAAATACAGGTTTTTGCATCAGTTCATTTGTAATGCTACAAAGATATTTTTCTGGTATCTCATCATTATCAATTTTTAACCGGTTAAAAAAAATAGCGTTATCATTTAATTTTGGTTTAAAAAGATCTATAGTTAATGAAATAACCCTTCCTTCATTTTCAGGCAATTGCATTGAAAGATTACTAACACTAAATGTCTTATTTGACTCTAAATCCATTAGAAAGCTTTGAATAACATTAGTTATGTAGCTTGCTACATCTTTATTTATCGTATCAATATAAACACCACGAAAACAAATACTAAATTTATTTAAGTCGTTAGGATCGATACCAATTCCAAGACCAGTTAAATATTCTCCTTTTTTCATCATAAAATTACTTTCATCTATTTTGGAAGCAAGTTCATTAGCAATCATGTTTAGCTCTTCAATAGAATTGATCTTTGTTTCTGTTTCAATAGTAATAAAAATCATATAAATCTCCCCGTATTGTGAATATAGTAATTTGTAAGAAATTGTAAATGATTTTCTGTTATAAAATATTAAGGAAATCTTAAGGAAAATAGGTAAGAGAATTAGCCAGCATTAAAAATCACGTACTATTGAGCAGGGGTGTGAAATAGTTATTTCTTCAATAAAGTTCGATAGATAGGCTGCAATTCCTCATGATTTAAGGCTTCATGATGTTGATCTGGAACTGCATTAATTTCTCCATTAATCATTTTTAACAATGATTTTGCTGCTTTGATGTAACAACTATCAAATAATCTTAAGTTATATAAATTATTCTTACTAAATTTTTTATTTAAAAAAATAAAGTAAAATAACTTTTGTTTACATAAAAGTTTAATCATCTCATCGTTTTTATTTTGAATAGCGATGTCTAACGGTGTTTTATTTTTATATCTATGATCAATATTAGTACCTTTTTCAAGTAAAAGTTTTGCCACATCAATACGATTGTATTCTACAGCAAAATGCAATGGTGTCTGACCGGTTCTGCAAGTATGATTAACATTTGCACCTTTTTCAATTAAGTCATTGATGATTTCAATAGAAGCAACTTCTGTAGCTCTAATAAGTGGTGAATATTGGCTTGCATTTGGGTAAAGACATTTATTAACATCTGCACCATATCTTAATAATAATTTGACTACTGGTGCATTATTTTCTTGTACCGCAATATAAAGTGCGGTGGCACCATCAGAATCACAACTATTAACGTTAGCGCCTTTTTCAAGAAATAATTTAATATTATCAAATGCTGAAATAGGATCAAACGCTGCATCGACAATTGGTGGGATAATTAAATATTTATATGTCCTATATGAAAGATTAATATCTGCACCATGTTCAACTAATATTTTTATTACTTCATGTTTACCATGTTTTAGAGCAAGCCTAAGATGACAAGATTTGACTTCAGCTTTGTGGCCAAGAAAAAAATTCATGACCGCTACATGGCCTTCACTGACAGCTTTATAGAAAAGATCATTGATACATTTTTGGTTCGAGGGCATAATGAATTCTTCTTCTTACCCCAATATTGAGCTGCAACTCTTACAAACAAAGGCTTTGATGTGTCTATTGGAGGATAAATATAAAGTAATAGATATTCAAGAAATTAAGAGTCTCATTGATGAAAAAGTAGACGTTAATTACAAAAACGAGTCCAGGGATATACCATTACATCTTGCCTGTGCGAATAAAAATATTAATATCGATATCATTAAATATTTAGTAAGTGAGAAAGCAGATATCCTTGGAAAAGATGATTATTACAGAAAGACGGCACTTCATTATGCCTGTGAGAATGAAAATAATAATATCGATATTATTAAGTATTTATTAAGTGAGAAAGCAGATATCAATGCAAAAAATGGTAGCCGCATCACGCCGCTTAATAGCATTTGTCAGATCTATCAAAAAGAATCGACCGATAAAAACGCTACAGCTAAAATTATAGCAATGTTAAGATTTCACGGCGCCGTCACTAATCAACCAGAAAAGAATAAAACGGTAAAAACATTAGCAGAGCTACAACTATCCACAAACGAACAGGTATTAAATTCATGTCATTTTGAAAATTTTAAATTATTTCCTAATCAAATTAAAACAAGATTTACAACATTTCTTACATGTAATAAAGTTTTATATAACCAAGCTACAGAAGATAAAAAATCTATCTACAAAATACCAAAATTAATTAAGGACCAGCTTCTTAAATTTTATTTTCTATCAGAATATACGAGTGCTAAGCGTGAACCGTCAGAATTTCCGACAAACAATTTGATTTAGAATTGATGAGGTAGTCGGTGTCGCGAATTTAAAAGTAGTAGCAACTGTCTTGAAACCTAAATTTCAACGGCAGTTGCATTCCTCCATAATTCACCATTTTTAATCATAGCGTTCATGGTAATCAATAACTTATGCATACAAGCCGTAATAGCCACTTTTTTAAGTTTTCCCGCGTTACATAAGCGCTCATAAAAACTTTTTATTTGAGGATTATGTCTCGTAGCAACAAGAGTGGCCATGTACAGTATGCAGCGCACAGTAGCACGCCCTCCCCAAATAGTACGCTTGCCTCGAAGCATACCGCTGTCGCGATTATAAGGCGCTAATCCCGCAAGAGCACTGATCTGCTTCGAACTCACTTTTCCTAGTTCCGGTAAATCTGCAATTATTCCAGCAGCAACGACAGATCCAACTCCTTTGATACTTTTTAGCAATGTATTTTTTTGTACATAATCAGCATCATTTTGAATAGATTTTTCTAATGCTTCATTGATAGTTTGTAATTCTTTTTCCAATGCTCTAATGATTCGCTGAATAGATTTCTTTAATTCAGGACTTGCTTTATCCAAACGATTCTTTTCCATTGTAATCATGCCAACAAGCTGACGTCTACGTGCATTAAGATCAGCTAATTTCTGCTGATTTTCATTGTATATTAGATTTTCTTGTGGCTGCATTTTCTCTGCAAATAAAGCAATTACCTCTGCATCAATCCGATCTGTTTTAGCTAATTTTCCCAGAGCTTTTGCAAAATCTCTAATGGGTCTAGGGTTGACAACAGAAACACTAAAATCCATTTTTTGCAATGATTGGGCAACTGTTTTTTCATAACCTCCCGTTGCTTCCATCACAATAGAGGCCTGAGAGAAAGATTTTAATTTTCGAGCCAATTTCTGTATACCTTTCATATCATTTTTGAATTGCATATATTTTTTGCAAGGCAAAATATATACGTCCAAAACCGCTTTAGAAACATCAATGCCGATATGGCATTTTCTATCTTGAATCATCATAATATTTACTCCTTTAGCACTCAGCCTTGTTGGTACGGGATCAATAGTCCCAGGCAACTGTACGAGTTAGTTAAGGGTGGGAAGTGACGATCTAGCTACAGCACGGGCTACAAGCCCAAGGGTGGAACGATCTATCACTTCCCTTTTTATTAGCGTACAACGATAATAAAAACTCTTTTTTATATCATAATTTCAAGACACAAGGGTGGATTAGGCGTTTTTTGCGTCGTAATCCACCAAATAATCCGGTGGATTGCGACGCAAAAAACGCCTAATCCACCCTCCCTCCACTTATTGAGCAGATACAGCTGGTACGAATTGATATACATAAAACTTTGAATCTGCCTCATTTATAAAAGGAATTGCGTATGTAAAAGGGTTTTCTACCCTATTTTAGTATTTTAGGCTTAATTTTATTCAACTTATATGGCCGTTGCCTACTTTTAGTGGTAAGAAGCATTATCATCAACATGTTTTTTAATAAATCAATATATTTACTATTAAATAAAACATTAAATTCTGTAATATGTATTGCGTTGCGTTACTTAATATCCAGGTGTCCTGCCGCATATTTATGTAAAATACTTGCTATTAATGTTTGATAGGGTAATCCTTCATAAACTGCTTTTTGTTTTATTTTATCTAAATCAAATACTGACAATCTAATATTAATTCGCGCATCTTTTCTTTGGTAATTTTCTGAAGCTTTTTGAGCTTTCTTTTTTCCGTGTGATAAATTTGATACTGATTTCCATTCACCTTTATCAAATGAATTAGATAAGGACCGCTCTTCTTTATCTAGCTTAAAGACTGGTTTTTTTTTCATTTGCCACCTCTTTTTAAGTAATATTTAGTTGCCTGCCTATTTGGAAAAGCCGTTTTTAAAAAAATTTTATTATCATTTTCTACGAAAGGAACCAGAAATACATAATCATTATGTTCAACCACATACATTTTTTGATGAGGATATTTTTCTTGATTAGGATGCTCAATAATGTCAAGTAATTTTTCTGTTGATAACGCTACAATTATCTCTTCAAAACTGATTCCTCTCAGTGAAATAAGTTTTTCATTTTTCTCAGGATCGAAGTCATAAATATTCGTTTCTTTCATATGAGAATAATATGACAATGTGTGCCTACTGTCAATACTTATGGATGAATCAATATATGTTCAATAAAATTACATTGATTTTAATAACATGAAATCTTCAAATTGATCATCATTTTATTCTAATAATGATGATAAGCCCGAAATATCGCGCGTTACGGAAGGAATGACCTAATGAGACAAGGTACCCAGCAGGAATAGTCTTGAACAACATCCAAAAATACTTGATGGGAAAATCATTCAACTCGTCTATGATGTGTATGAGATAACTCCTTGCGCAATATGGATTAAAACTATTAACGATTCACAATTAACTATTTTAAACCAAATAAATTGGATTGATTTCTGCAAAAAATATTTACAAGATATCCAAGAAAATAATATTGAAATTTGCAAGGTTTTTGAGGAAATTATCCCCAAAAATCTTGTTATGCATAAGTCAAATTTATTGACCTATACTGACGTAACTGAAGTAAAAAAAGATGAAAAAAAAGTTTCAGGAACCATATTTAACTTTCTATCTAAACCAAATAATAATAAAACCATCGCAGAGCAGAATCAAACATATTGTGGATTTAAAAACGGTTT
>Ga0207056_1050_pt1 | contig 23146 bp, 22 predicted proteins | sample Alteio_BWMinCont_58_FD_153289 | JGI IMG/M metagenome (GOLD analysis project Ga0207056, IMG submission 153289) | Enriched cells from forest soil in Barre Woods Harvard Forest LTER site, Petersham, Massachusetts, United States -... | ecosystem: Environmental > Terrestrial > Soil > Temperate forest >... | reverse complement strand
CTGATGCACATCCAACTGTGCCCCTCGTGTTTCTATTTGTTGTCATCGTCTTCTTCCATGTCCGCTTGCACTACTTCTTCGACGTTATCTGCTTGTTCCTCGTTGTGTTCTGCCTCGTTGTGTTCTGAATATCCGTGTTTTCCACCTTTAGATTTGGCTTTCCCTTTTAAATAGATTAAAATAGGCACTCCCTTAAAGCCATAGACTTCTCTGAATTGGTTGTAGAGATACTTTTTATAGCTTTCTGACATCAGGGTAGGATTGTTCACGAATAAGATAAATTTCGGGGGCTGTATTGCCACCTGAGCCATATAATACACTCGCAACCGTTTGCCCATTACCATTGGAGGATGGTTTTTCTGCATTGCTAAACCCACAAATTTGTTCAACTGATGCGTCGTCACTCGCTCTTGAGTAGCTTTATGGACTTCTTTAATCTCTTCAAAGATTTTTTCGACATTTCTTCCTGTCTTTGCCGAAATGAATATTTTGGGGCAGTGCTTAAGGAAAGGAACAGTATCCTCAACCTCTTTTAAGCAGTGTTCCATTCGAAAACCCTTGACGAGATCCCATTTGTTGAAGAGTAGGATACATCCCTTTCCAGCCTCTTCAATCATGTTGGCAATTTTCATTTCCTGCACCGTCATCCCTTCTTGGGCATCAAGCATCAAAAGACAAATGTCTGCTCTTTCAATGGATCTTGCGGTGCGTATTGCTGCAAACTTGTCGACAACGTCGTGTTCAGCTCTTTTTCGACGCACTCCGGCCGTGTCAATTAAGGTAAACTTCTCTTCCTCATACGTAAAACTGATATCGATGCTGTCTCGTGTTGTGCCGGGAATGGGGCTGACAATGCATCTTTCTTCGTTTAAAAGGTAATTGATCAATGAAGATTTTCCCACATTAGGACGTCCTACAATGGCAATGTGGATTGATTTCTCTTTTTCCGATTCTGTGACTTCTTTAGGGAAATCTTGAAAGGCAGTCTCTAGAAGTTCTGCAATGTGCCAATTCTGTGAAGCTGAAACCGCGACCATGCGAGGGATTCCCAATTTCTGAAATTGGTAGATTTGTGATTCCTGCTCCAAATTGTCAACTTTATTGACAGCTATGCATAGGGGCTTTTTTGTCCGTTGTAAAATGCGGGCAACTTCTAAGTCCAGATCAGTAATTCCAATGATGTTATCGACAACCATGATAATCGAATCAGCTTCTTCGATGGCAATTTCTGCCTGACGCTTAATTTCTTCGTTGAAGAGGGCTTTAGAACGTGCATTGATCCCTCCCGTATCGATCACTTCAAAGGGGAAATCAAAAATATCTGCGGTAGAATACAACCTATCGCGCGTAACCCCTTCGGCTTCATCGACGATGGCGATCTTTTTCTTACAAATGCGATTGAAAAGAGCTGACTTGCCGACATTGGGGCGTCCCACAATGGCAAGTTTTAATAATGAGGACATAAAACCTATAAGCTTAACGAGAGTTCTGGAAAATAATAGGGAAATTTTACCACGTATCTTTTTAAAAGAAAACCCTGATTATTTGTGATAACCCGTTAGACCTATTCCGAATTCCAGGTTGGGCAGCAATTCTTGATGCGAAAATATTTACGTGTTATCCTACACGCTAAAGATGAGAGACAGGATAAAATCATGAGCACTATTCCACAACTACCACTAGCCATTGAATTGGAAACGAAAATCGTTTTAAAAAAGCTTGCAAAGGCTCACCAAGCACTGGCAGAATTGAAGGGAGTAAGTGGAGTCATTCCCAATCAAAGCATACTTATCAGCACACTTTCCTTGCAGGAAGCTAAAGACAGTTCAGCAATTGAAAATATCATTACAACTCACGACGAACTTTACAAAAGTGATGCATCAGCAAAGCAATTCACGACCCATGCTGCTAAGGAAGTATATAGTTATGCAATGGCACTCCGCAACGGCTACGAAAAAGTAAAAAAAAATGGCTTGCTCATTAACACCATTATATTGGAAATTCAACAAACTTTAGAGGAAAATAGTGCAGGCTTTCGTAAACTCCCGGGTACTGTGTTAAAGAATGATCAAACAGGTGAAGTTGTTTATACGCCTCCACAAGATGAAAAACAGATCCGCTCTTTGATGAATAATCTGGAACAATTTATCAATGATGATGCCCTAAGCGATAATGACCCTCTTACCAAAATGGCGATTATTCATCATCAATTTGAGAGCATTCATCCATTCTACGATGGCAATGGCAGAACCGGACGTATCATTAATATTCTCTATTTAGTAAAGCATGGGTTGTTGGATTTGCCCGTACTTTATTTGTCTCGTTATATCAATCAGAATAGGAGTGAATATTATCGATTGCTGCAGGCTGTTCGAGATCAAGAGGCTTGGGAAACATGGGTCCTCTACATGCTAGATGGAATAGAACAAACTTCACGCCAGACCATAAACTTAATATTGGGAATGAGAGACCTAATGCTGTATTTCAAACATAGAATGCGCACCGAGTTACCGAAAATTTATAGCCAAGATCTGCTCAATAACCTTTTCCGACATCCTTATACGAAAGTCGATTTTGTCATGGAAGAGTTACAGATACATCGCAAAACAGCTGTGAAATATTTGGATGAGCTCGTACGAATTGGCCTTCTTTCCAAGCACAAAAGATGGAAAGATAATTACTATTTGAATGATGCTTTATTTGATCTTTTACTCAATGCAGGTTCAAAATCCGAATATTCATAAATAATAAGTATAAGGATACAATTCTTCATGGCCACGAAATGCCTATTTTGTAGCCATGAGGGATTTGTCATGACCACGAAATGCCTATTTTGTAGCCATGAGGGATTTGTCATGACCACGAAATGCCTATTTTGTAGCCATGAGGTTTGTCATGACCACGAAATGCCTGTTTTGTAGCCATGAGAGATTTATCATGTATACGATTTGGCACTTTTCTATACATGAGAGATTTATCATGACCACAAAATACCCATTTTGTATCCATGAGAAATTTATCATGACCACAAAACGACCATTTCTTATCCATGATAAATTCTCATACACAAGAAAATGTGATCTTTTGTGCATGTTCAGATCTCGTGCACAAGAAAATGCGGTTTCTTGTGCACGTTAAGATTTCGTGCACAAGAAATTGACGTTTTCTGTGTACATTAAGCTACCTTTTGGATGAAATTAAACCAATAGCTTCAAGACTTATGTTTTTTCTGCGTCTATTTCCTCTTGTGAAGGAGCACATAACGCCTCCAAATCACAATCGCGGTATTGTTTCATTCTTAACGAGTTTTCAAGGTCTTGGTCCAGAGGAAAGACTTTTATATGTGTTTCATAGGCTTCATGTGCAGCTTTGGTCATGACATATAGCTGTTTGATAGATCTATAATACTCCTCTGGATTAAATCTATAACCGCGGGGTAACCAATCCAATAATGCTGGATCTATAGGTATTGCTCGAATCTCTTTATCTAGTTCTTCATCGGAAATTAATGGATTTATACCTGGAGGACCCGATTTTTTAGACAGCACTATGCGAATGAGTTTTTTTAGAACTAAAGTTTTCTTGATGCTGGTTTTTATCTCTTTCTCTTTCACTGGATCTATGTCTTTTGATAGGGCCCGCAGAGCGTATATCTTGTCAGCATGAGGCTCTACAAAAAACATCGTATTTATAAAACGAAACTGTATATACCCGTTTTGTGCGAGATTATCAATAGTTACTGTACCTGCCGTTGGGTTTGGAAAAAATCCAAGAGCAGACCAAAAATACTCCCAGCGACTTGCGTATAATTCTGTCACCTTAATTCTACTATCATTTCGTTTTTTGATTTGCGCCGGGCTCAAGGCTGGAAGTGCAGGTTTTGGCGTTGGAATGGAACTATCTACTGTTGGTGCAGACAGGACCTTAGCTGGCGGAATAACGGCCGAAGGAATCGAAGGACTTACTAAAGAAGGGGTTGGAAGAATGGCTGTGAAGGGGGGAGGTAAATCAGGTGGAGGGATGGTAGGAACAGTCGGTGTTGGAATGGGTGGCATTTGTGGGGGCGTATGAGCGGTTGGTGTGTGACGAAGAGGTGGCAATTGTGGTTGTGGTGGCAGTTGAGGCTGAGTGATAACAGGCTTTCTCCGGTTATATAGTACCAAGGCAATAATTAAGGCTATTGCTAGAGCTGTGGGCAGAGCGATTGAAAGCGTTAAAGTTACATTGCTTGTGATTGCAAATAGAGCTGCCCCAAAGACAAGCGCCACCAGTAATAAGGCAGTGACAGCTATACCTGAAATCAGGCAAGGGGAATGTGTTCTAATACCAGGAGACGTTACTGGGAGATGCTGATCAATTTTTGCAGCTAAAGATCGTGAGGGTGCTGACGGCATACTTATTAATTTGTAAGTAAGGGTTAATTTGTAAGGGCGGCTCTACACTCACAATAGCTGGGGCTGAATGGTGACAGCGGATGTGGATGTACCCAACTCTTTTATTTTGGCAATCTAGCTAGTTGATATTCTACAACACGAATAACGTCTGCAATGCCTGTCTTGTGATTGTTTGCCTTTTCTCGGCGAGCTCGAAGCTCATCTAGTTTTTTCTCAGTTACTTTATTTCTCGCGTTATCAACAGCTTTATCGGCTGCTTCTGAGTCTTCTGTAGTCTCTTTCAACATTGTCTGAAGTTTTTCCATGTTTCTTTCGAGAACAGTGCGGGCTTTTCCAGCATTCTCAGCCAATCCCTCTGCCCAATCTTTACTACCTCCCTCATTCATGTATGTTTCATCGCAATAAAAGTCTGCACTCTTGAGTGCTTCTTGAAATTCATCATCAAGAATTTCAGGTAGGGGAGCTAAAGTTCTAAAACCAGCTCTTTGTAGAGCTTCGAATGCCGAGACGCTTACTGAGTAGCTTCTTAGTGGAGTTTCATCTAAAATCTCCACATTATTCCCGATGATTAATTTACAGTGTGAAACATGATATGTTTCGTCTTTTGCTTTTAATGTAGTTAAAATCAATCTCTTTAGATCTTTTCCTGTGAATCCTTCGATCTCTTCTTTCGTGAGACTAGGTAAAATGCTCCATATTAATCTCTGGCTTGCAGCTTGTTCCCTCAGTGGGAAGTTCGTTTTTTTAGCTCTTTCCCTCACTGGGGGTTTCGTTATCAGTGGGGGTTTCGTTAGTGGACGAGCTGTCGCTTCGCGTGAACTGCAAAACAAGCTTTTGCATGCTAAAGCCGCCACAGTGGAAAAGACCAATACAGTGACTGCAGCAGCAAGCAATGCATAGGCAACGGAAGCGGTGACAGCAAAAGTGATCGCTGCAGCGGCTACGGTGAGTATGAATAGAGCTGTAATGATGAGGGCTTTTTGAGAATTACAGCAGGGCTTTTGCTTTTCAGAGGTAACATCGGGGTTGGGGCTTGTAATTGTTGGCTTGCCTGTAGGTGATGTGGATGGGTGCATAAAAAATCTCCTTAAATTTAATAATTAATCCTCCATTCTATAGATTTATTAGAAAAAGATCAATATAATAATGACTTGATGTTAATGAATTGATCGTAAAAACAAATAAAAGGCTGGTGAAAGTGAGGAAATGGCATGTAGTTTGTGATTTGAAAAAGAAAAAAACAGATTGCATAACTGGATAGTGTTATGATAAAATCAAAATTCATTAAAAAAGGTCTAAAATATAGTTATGTTTAGCAGTCGTTCAAATCACGTCATTATTACTCAGATTATTGTGGTCCACACCATATCGAGGTGCGGACCTATGTGATTGGCGTTTGCTAAAAACTAGGTTGAATTAGAGACCGCACTCTCGAGAGAGGTGCGGTCTTTTTTTTTGTTCAAGATGAGAGTTATAGAAATAAAAGGATATTTTAAAATGCTTAACAAGTGTGCAGATGTCAGGTCCATTATTATTCGAATTATTGTGGTCATCCACGTTAAATCGAGGTGCGGACCTATGCCATAGGCTTATTGCCCGTAGTTAGGTTGAAACAAAAACCGCACTCTCGAGAGAGGTGCGGTTTTTTTTTGCTTCAGAGAGTTGGGAAAAAATTATTAAAACATGATTTTTCATGAAAGGAAAAGGGTGAATATATGAAAAAAAAAGAATTGTTAGTAGTTTTGAGTACAGGCTTTGCTTTGTTCTCGATGTTTTTTGGATCGGGCAATTTAGTCTTTCCAATTGCAGTAGGGCTAGAAAGTGAAGGACATTATATCATGGCTTCAATGGGTGTTTTGTGCACGTGTGTTATATTTCCCTTCCTTGGAATGTTAGGGATGACGCTCTACAAAGGAGATATTAACGAATTTTTTAGTTGCTTTGGAAAGAGAGGGGCGTTTCTATTCTCGCTCTTAGCTTTGTCACTTATGGGACCATTTGGGGTCCTTGCTCGCTGTTTGACAGTGATTCATGGAGCATTACTCCTCATATTCCCCACGGCATCATTAGCCTTCACAAATCTTCTTATGTGTTTTGTCGTTTATTTCTTGGCTGCAAACAAAAACAGAATCGTTACAATTTTGGGAACTGTGCTGACCCCATTTTTACTATTGTCTGTTGCTGCCATTGCATTTTTTGGACTTAGCCAAGCAACATTAACTGAATCAATCAGCTCAAGTGGTTTAGATGCCTTTACAAATGGCTTCTTTAAAGGTTATCAGACGATGGATTTGGTGGCGTCTTTTTTCTTTTCAGGATTTGTAATACAGCATTTATTTCATGCGATTCCTGCACAGTCAGATGAGACTTCGCCTTTGAAACTTTTTGTGAAGGCTTCACTAGTTGGAGCAGGGCTTTTATATTTGACGTATTTTGCTTTAGTTTTGTTGGGTTGGTTATATGCACCTGTGTTGATTCATACACCTCCGCAGGCAATGTTTGGGACGATTGCTTTAGCATCGCTTGGATCGATGGCAGCTCCGTGTGTTTGTGTAGCGGTTATTTTTGCTTGCTTGACGACAGCGATCGCTTTAGCTTCTTTATTTTCAGAGTTTTTACGAAAAGAAGTCGCTCAAGAAAAAATTGGCAATAATTTGTCTTTATTTATTACTCTCAGCATTACTTTTCTTGTATCGAATCTCGAATTTTCAGGAATTGCTAATTTTTTAGCCCCAATACTTGAAACAATGTATCCAGCTTTAATTACTTTAACGGTGATAAATATCTTTTGTAAATTGTATGGAGTAAAGTCATCACATTGGCCTTTTACGGTCACATTAGTTACTAAAATATGTTGGATTTAAGGCTTAAGCAATGGGGAGTGGGCATCGAGATATAAGGTAGAGGGGGTAATTATAAATATTACCATCGTGTTTTATATTCATGAGCGTTGCTCGCATGAGTTTTTCTGGAGCATATTTTTGATTGTAAACAAGAAGGCTCTTTTTTTTCTGACTTGTGCCTGCTTTCACTTCCAGCGGATAAACATGGTGATCTGCTTCGATTAAGAAATCCACTTCTGCTGTCCCTTCGCTTGTCCAGTAATAGAGTTCTTTGTGCTTGGTTGCGATCAACTCTTGTGCAACGTAATTTTCTGTGAGAGCCCCCTTGAATTCTGTGAATAAAAGATCCCCATCAATAATGGTGTGAGCAGAAAGGCTGCTCTGCGCACCGAGTAACCCCACATCAGCTAGGAATATTTTGAAAACATTGTTGTCAGCATAAGCGCTAAGAGGAAATTTTGGAGTTTCTACTAGATGGCTTTTATGGATGAGTCCTGCGTCAGAAAGCCATTGAATCGCTTCTTCATAATCCCTGCCTCGCGCACTTTTTCTGATGGCTGCAAAAATAAACTTTTTATTCTCTTTTGCAAGCTGACGATGAACCTGGTTCCAGACTGTTGTGATATTCATTAACTGATGGGGTGGGGCATGTTTGGCAAAGTCTTTTTCATAGGCGCTCAAGATTTCCTGTTGAATTTCGCGGACTATATTCAAGTTGTCTGTCTTGGCATATTCAGCGACAGCTTCAGGCATTCCTCCAATAAATAAGTAAGTTTTTAATAGTTGGAGTAACTTTTCGTGCAATGGGCTTGGTATCGGCTCGTAAGTGTTGTATTCATCTAGAAATAGGCGGATTTTATCATGACCTAAAGCTGAAAGAAATTCGAAAAAAGTTAAAGGATACACTTCGAGAAAATTTACCTTTCCTACAGGAAAACCTTTTTCATTTGCTGTTTTAACACCTAGGAGAGATCCTGCTGCAGCAACGTGATATTCATTGGCTTCTTCACAAAAATACTTCAGGCTATTGAGTGCCTTGGGGCATTCTTGAATTTCATCCATGACTAATAGGGTGTTATGGGGTTCGATTTCAACTTCTGTATGAATGCTTAAAATTTTTATGAGCTGTTTTGGATCAAGAGTGCCTTCGAAATATTGAGATAGTTTTTCATCCTTTTCAAAATTCAGGTAGGCCATTTTTTTATAAGAAGTCTTGCCAAAATGCTTTAGAGCGTATGTTTTTCCAACCTGCCGAGCGCCATTTAGTATCAATGGTTTGCGTCTGGTTGATTGTTTCCAATTCTCAAGTAGCTGGTATACATCTCGTTTCATACCTTCACAGTATGCAATTTCCAGTTAAAAGGCAACTATTCCTTAGGAAAACGTGGGTATTTCCACGTTTTTCGTTGGAAAAACGTGGTTATCTCACACGTTTTTCGTTGGAAAAACGTGTTTTCTCTTGTCGATTGACAGTATATTCAGCAGATGTATATACTAAGTATATACAAACAGGAGAATTATCATGCAGGCACATATACAAAAATGGGGTAACAGCCTTGGGTTGCGCATACCGATGCAACTTGCAAAACAATTAAAATTACATCAAGGAAGCCCTGTAAATATTGAAATTGATGATGGCCGGATTATCATCCAGTCTCCAAAGTATAATTTGGACACGATGCTAAAAGATATCACTCCAAAAAATCAACATCGCCAAATTCTTGATGATGAACAGCGGGGAAATGAGGTATGGTAAAATATGCTCCGCATCCAGGAGATATTGTCTGGCTGGAATTTGATCCTCAAAAGGGAAAGGAAATTCAAAAAACGCGACCCGCTCTAACAGTTTCACCCCATTCTTATAATTTGAAAACAGGTTTGGGATTATTCATGCCTATTACAAGCAAAATTAAAGGATATGCATTTGAAGTTATTATTGATGACGATCAAATTCAAGGTGCAATTCTTTGTGATCAAATCCGTTCCTTAGATTGGAAGGTGTGCAAAGCCAAATTTATCACTCATGTTTCGGCTTCAATCTTTGAAGAGGCCCTTGCGAAATTTCGATTATTACTGCCAGCACATAGTGAAATGGGATGAGAGCTTGATATATTTGCAGAAAGATTATGAATTTAGAGTGTATTATTAGGAGAAACTATGAATGCATATGCTTTGCTTTTCTTTGCTGTGATCGCTGAAATTATTGCCACCAGTGCTTTAAAGCTCTCAGATGGGATGTCGAAGCTATACCCATCTCTTGTTGTAGCGCGCGGGGACGGTTCTCGCATGACAGCATAACTTTTAACACAGGCCACTTAAAAAGGTCGTCTGCTCACAATGTTTGGCCTGTGTTAAAACGTTAGGCTGGCATGAAGAACTGTCCCATGCGCGCTTTCGTATGCAACGTCTTTGGCTGTGCGCGCATGGGACAGTTCTTCATAACGTCATCGCTTCTAACACAGGCCATCTTATGAATGTAACAGTCTTTTTATGTGGCCTGTGTTAAAAGCTTCGCCGTTATGCGAGAACCGTCCCCGGCGCGCGCTTGTTAGCTTTAGCATCTCCTAAATAACTCAAGTTATTTTTCGAAAGAACCGGAGTATATCAAAGACGAACCCACTCGATTGCCCCTCCGGCAGGGAGCTTTGCGTTTAATTCCTTTTCAACCAACAGAAGCCGATCCAGCGTTGCAGCCATATGTGAAGATTGCTCATTGCCTCTGTCAATATTGTCTCATCGGTTACTTGTTTTTCTAGCCATTCACAAAGACCGTTGAGCGTTTCGCCATTTTCAAACCGTTTTAATAAGTCATATTCAATCGTATCAATCTGTTTGTATATAATCTGATTCAGAGCATCTCTAAAGAGTACAAAGGAGTACTTTTGCTGCCCTTCAGCATGCTGCAGAACAGGAAAATCATTATCCACCCAATATTCTGGCTCTTGCAATAAGAATTGATCCCTGAATTGAAACAGATGATACGGGAATTGATAAAGCGAAATATGTTTTTGAAATGTCAAAGGGACTTCAAATAAGGATTCAAGCCCTTCCTCTAACTGTTGTGGAGAGGCCAATGGGGGCTCGTCGGGGGCAAAAAAGCTTGTGTTGTACCCACAATCTATGCAAGCGGCATTATACACCAGTTCATGGTTATCTTGTGTGTAATCTTCTTTCACCCATTGAGGAAAACGATCCCCAAGATTATTCAAGGACCAATGATTTGGACAATATTTTACCAAAAAAGGGACTGCCAGGGATTCATTGAAATCATAGTATCCAAAAAGGCGGGTGACTGTAGGGTATGCATCTTGCATAGTCTTGAGCAAGCGCCACCAATATTGCTGATTATATAGTTGAACCCGTTGTGCTGGCCTTAAAGTGGGGCTTGGGTTAATGAAATCGCAGGCTTCTTGCTCCATAGGTCGTCCAGAGGGTGATATTGGAGCCATATTACTGTTGACATCGATGGGGCGCGAGATGATGCTGCCAAACCAGGTCTGGGCTTTCTTTAACTCCAGGGGAACTTTTACATCGAATTTCATTTTTGAGCCATTTCCATTATGATAGATTTTTGAAACTGCTTCGCTCTTAATGCCTCATCCCATGTTTGTTTAAAGCTGAGGAAATTATCATCCCACTCGAGCAATGTCGATACTCCGCCAGTACGTGAATAGACCTCCGCATAAAGAGCCCAAACTTCATCCTTCACATAGTTGTCATGAGTATCAAGAACATAGTCCCCATGGTCGGTATGGCCTGCTAGATGTATTTGGAGGACCCGTTCAAGGGGGATATTATTGATATAATCTTTTGTATTAAAGCCATGATTTCGACTTGATACATAGATGTTATTTACGTCCAACATCATAAAGATATCAGCTTTCTCTACGACCGCGGAATAGAATTCCCATTCAGGCATTTCATCTTGTTTAAATTCAACATAGGATGAAAGATTTTCTAGTGCAAATGGCAACTCAAGATAGTCTTGAACAATCCGGGCTCTTTCTGCAACGTAGTCGATGACTTCATGTGTATAGGGAAGAGGCAAAAGATCGTGATAATGTGCTCCTGGAAGCCGTCCCCAGCATAAATGATCAGAAATCCAGGGAGTTTTTGTAATTTTTGCCAGGGCCTTTAATTTTTTTAAGTATTCAAAATCTAGGGGATCAGGGCTCCCAATTGCAAGAGAGACCCCATGTTGGACAACCTTGTATTGTTCGAGAATTTTATGTAGGTTTTCAAGGGCTTTGCCTCCATCAATCATAAAATTTTCGCTAATGATTTCAAACCAATCAATGTCTGGTTTATCTCGGAAAATTTCTTCGTAATGGGGAACGCGTAATCCAATTCCAATTCCCAGATTGGGAATACCATGTTTCTTTTTCATTGTATTCTACTTAGGTTGTTGAGAAGCTGCTCCAGACCGTTTTTTGGCCATTTTATTTTTTACGAGTTTTACTGCTAAATTTTTATCTGCAATTGCACACTTTCCTGTTCCTTTGCATGAACCCTGTCCAGCGCATGTATGTTTGGCTGTTTCACAAGCATTAAGTCCAGAGCAATCATTTGTCCCGCTGCAGCGCATGCTTGCAACTTTTAATGCAAGTGCCTTACCTTCAGGGGTTAAGCTTTTGTAATCCGCGAGACCTTCAGGGGAGAGTTCGAGTAGGAGTTCATCTTCGGTCATGACGTGGTATCCCAAATTTCCATTATTGGGATCGGTTTGATTACTGTCATTTGATTGACTGCTATTTTTATCATCAGCAGAAAGGTGAGTCGCTAATATAAGACCCGCTGACAACCCAACAATAGCAAGTTTCTTAATGTCACGTTTTTTTTTCATAATCCTCTCCTAAATACAGAAATACCCAACCTGCCTCCGTTCAAAGAAAGACAAGTTGGGTTACAATTTTCTTAAAATTCTAGCGCTGATTCATCATTCCATTTCTTTTTTGTGCCATTTGTCTAGCAGCATCTCTTACGATATCATTTTTATCTTTAGTTGGGTTGTCAGAGGCTATTTTCAATGCTAGTGCCTTTCCTTCTGGACTGAGGCTTTGATATTGCGATTTTCCTTGATCGTTAAGTCCTGACATCAAATCTTTTTCTGACATTGTTTTTGAAGCCATCATTTGATTTTGAGTATCAGTATCAGCATCAGCTGTATACTGTCTGTTGCTTGAGCCACAGCCGCTACGAGCTTGTGAGCGATGGTAATAACCAGGTAAGCTACCTGATGATCCGCAACCGTGGCCGCCGCCGCAACCGCTACCTGCAAGATATGTTTCTGAATTTACAACAGTTTCTGCACCGATTGGCGATTGAGCTGCAACAACCAATCCGCCTACCATTCCCATCAACGCCATTTTTTTAAAGTTTGTTTTTTCCATAAAAAAGCCCCTCTTGTTAATTTTCTGCTACGATGTTGGTTCTTCATCCGCGCTTTATCCAAGAGCAATCAACATTACTCCAGGGGAAAAGCTAGAAGATCTATCTTCTGTACAATATTTATTTAACAGGAGGCAAATGAATTTACAAGATTTTTTTTATTGTTCTTCTTCGATCTCATCGGGTTCCGGCTCAAAATCTTCTAGAGTTTTGAGCCTTTTTCCCGATATCACGCGGATGATTGATAAGATCCATGCAACAATGACATAACCCCAAGCAATGAATGCAAAAGAGAAGTCTAAATGCTGTACAAACCCATAAAAGACGACGAAAACGGTAAATACAACGATAAAGAAAACTTGCCGGAAGGAAGTTACTTTAATGCGAAGGGTTTTCAAACTGGGAAACTTCCATTGACTGACCATAAAGTAACCGATGAGAATCATCATCGAAAACAAGGTCCACATATGCGCTAAAGGGGTGATTGTGGAGATGTTGATAAATTCATCAGAAAAGAGTAACTGATTGCCAGATACAACGGCCATCGCTGCGGCTGGAATGGGCAATCCAGTAAAGTTTTTCTTGGAAGCTTCCCTAAGTTCTTGATCGTTAGCGATTTTATTGCTATTGACATTGAACCGGACGAGACGTAACACTCCACATACAGAATAGATCATCGCAGCAGTTGTCATCAAATAAGACCATTCTGTACCTGGAGTAAGAGAAAGAGTTTTTAAAATGATGACAGAAGGGGCAACGCCAAAGGTGACAGCATCGGTCATCGAGTCGAATAGTCCTCCAAACTCACTCTCAACTTTCATCACCCTTGCCACAGCACCGTCGAGGAGATCGGCAAAAGCTGCTAATAAAAGAATTCCTGTCGTTGAAATGAGGATATCTCGGGTCATTTCGCCGGGACCTAACATATTCATTTTAAAAATGATATACAAGCCACAGCACAGACCAAATGTTGTGATGATATTTGGGAGGAAATTAACCTTTCTTCGCATCGATGCACTTTTTGTTAATTGGAAAAGCCATAGTATATAGCATTGCCCATTTTTTAGCTGGCAAAAATCATCTCCTTGCAATAAGATTTTCAGAACAGATAGCCTGGCATGCGCATAAGGCTAATCCAAGAATTTTTACCACAGAGATCACAGAGAGAAGAAGAGTATTATGGAGGAGATGAGAATATTTTTTCATCCCCTCCATAATTCTCTTCTTCTCTCTGTGATCTCTGTGGTAAAATCCTATTCAGGCACGAAATTTCGCTTATAGCCACATTGAGGAATATGCTACCGAAACTTACCCATCTTAGCGCCGTAGGAGAAACCTATGGCAATTTTAAAGTCACTAGAGTTATTGAAATACATGAATTGCAGTGTATCTTGCGCGAATTGGTGCACATTCCAACTGGCGCTCAAATCATGCACATCGCAAACGATGACCCTGACAACCTGTTCTGCCTCTCTTTTAGAACGACCCCAGATAGCTCAAATGGCGTTGCACATATTCTAGAACACACTGTCTTATGTGGATCAAAAAAATATCCAGTTAAAGACCCCTTCTTTGCTATGACCCGTCGTAGCTTGAACACTTTTATGAATGCCTTTACAGGCACAGACTTCACTTGTTATCCCGCTTCCTCACAAGTTCCTAAAGACTTTTACAACCTCCTCGAAGTCTACTTAGATGCTGTCTTTCATCCTAACTTAAACCAATTAAGCTTTCTTCAAGAAGGGCACCGCCTTGAATTTGCTGTGGAGGGTGATCCCCATTCCCCACTGACGTATAAAGGGATTGTTTTTAATGAGATGAAAGGGGCAATGACTTCCTCAACAACACGATTGATGGAGTCCTTACATCAAGCTCTTTTCCCTGATATTACCTATGGATATAATTCTGGAGGAGATCCCAAAGAGATTCCAAAGCTCTCGTACAAGGAACTTTGCGAATTCCATCAGAAATACTATCAGCCTAGCCATTGTCTTTTTTTCTTCTATGGCAATATGCCCTTAGAACAGCATCTGGACTTTATTGAAAAACAGACTCTGAAAGATAGCAAGAAGCTCCAACCACTTTCCCCTATTGGCAATCAACCACGCTTGACAGCCCCTCTTCAAATAGAAGGTGAGTACCCGATCTCACCAGATGAAGATTCATCAGACAAGGCAATCATCGCTTTTGGATGGCTGACGTGTCATATCTTAAATCAAGAAGAACTGCTTGCCCTGACAATTTTAGAAATCGTCTTAATGGACACTGATGCCTCCCCACTAAAGCTTGCATTATTAAAATCTGGCTTGTGCAAACAGGTGAGCGCTTCGATCGATGTTGAAATGAGCGAAGTTCCCGTCATTGCCACCCTTCGAGGCTGTGATCCTGAAGATGCCGATAAGCTCGAAGCTGTTCTCCGTGGCACGTTAAAGGAAATTGCTGATCATGGAATCCCGATGGAACAAGTAGAAAATGCCTTGCATCAGCTCGAATTCTTCCGAAGCGAAATCGGAGGAAATCATGCCCCGTTTGGACTTTCGTTATTCATGCGGTCAGCCCTGCTGAAACAGCATGGCGGCAACCCTGAAGATGCTTTAAAAATTCATAGTTTATTCGACCAGGTTCGCAAACGTTTCTTGCGCGATCCACTTTATTTATCTCAGTTAATCCACCAATATTTTCTCGACAATCCTCACTTTGTTAGGCTTGTAATGCTTCCAAAGGTCAATTTAAATGAGCTAGAGGAAGAGCAAGAAAGACAGTTATTGAATAAAATGCGCCAAGAACTATCTGAAAAGCAAGTAAAGGGCATTTTAAAGCAAACTCAGGAGTTATCGCAATTTCAAGAAAAGCAAGCCGATATCGATGTAGATATTTTACCGAAAATCTCCTTGGAAGATGTCCCAGTAACATCGAGGATATACCCCATTACACAAGAGGTTGCAGGGCCTTTACATCTATTTCACCATAATTGTTTTACCAATGACATCACATATGCTGATTTGGTGTACAATTTGCCAAAAATTCAAGAGGATGAATTGGAACTCGTGCGCTTGTTTACAACATTGATTGCCCAGATGGGTTGCGGTAAACGCACGTATGCCGAAACATTAGATTACATCCAGGCAAATACAGGGGGCGTCGGAGCCTATCTGTCGCTAAACCTACAAGTTGTTAATCCAAATTCCTTCGTTCCCACAATCGGAATACGGGGAAAAGCCTTATACCATAAGACAAATAAGCTGTTTCCTCTGATGCGCGATATGATTGAGTCCATAGATTTTTCTGATATTGGACGCTTAAAAGAAGTGATTTTAAAACAGTACATCTCATTACAAAGCTCTTTCAATCAAAACGCCATGAGATATGCCTCTCAAATGGCTGCAAGCTCCATCAGCGTCCCATCGAGAATATCCAATGCATGGAATGGAATCGACTATTATAGAAAAATTAAGCAAATAGCTGAAAATATTGATGTTGAAATACACCCGCTTTCAGAAAAATTGCGTCAGCTCCATGGACGCCTACTTGGATTGCAAGATCCCCATCTTATCCTCTCTTGTGATACCAAAACCTATTCAGAACTTAAACAGCACAAGTTTTATGGCCTTGAGGATATCGAAACCAAGAGTTCCATAACATGGCAAGCCGATTTCCCTCTGAAAAAAATCGAAAGAATTGGATATCCCATCGCTTCGCCCGTTGCATTTCTTACCCATATATTCAAAACCGTTCCCTATCTTCATCCCGATACGCCCGCTTTAGGGGTAGCCGCAGGTCTTTTTGATAATCTCGTGCTTCACCAAAGAATCAGAGAACAGGGTGGTGCTTATGGGGCCGGAGCGGTAAACCATTCACTATCTGGAACGTTCTCTTTTTACGCTTACAGAGATCCCAATATCAGCAACTCTATCATTGCTATTGAGGAAGCCATTCAATCTATTTTGAATGGGGAATTTGAGGAGTCAGATTTAGAAGAGGCAAAGCTAGAAATTGTACAAGGGCTGGATGCGCCCGTTGCTCCAGGCAGCCGAGCAGATCTTGCTTATAGTTGGTATAGAGAGGGAAAAACGAGTGAAATGCGTCAGGCATTCCGCAATCGCCTTCTGGCATTGACAGCAAGTGACGTGATCCAAGCTATTAAGCAGCACATTGTCCCAGCTTTTGATTCTGGAGCAACTGTAGTGTTTGCAGGTCGTGAGTTGCTGGAGAAGGAAAACAAAGCGCTGACAGCAATGCACAAGCAACCCTTCGACATTGCATCCGTTTTTAATTAACTTCAAGCTAAGTAAGGCAATAGCTTAGAAAAAAATTAAACGCAAAGGCGCTAAGACCCGAAGCCGCAAAGAAAAAGAAGAAGATATTTTTTCAATACACATTAGAAAATAAATCTTCTCCACTTTCTTTGCGGCTTCGGGTCTTAGCGCCTTTGCGTTTAGTATTTTTACTACGACGTTGCCTTGATTGAGTTACAGCTGCGCAAGATGCTTCTCTATAGCCGCAACATCGCATGTCACAAGCTCAATGGCTAATTCACCCACAATAGTTTTCTTAATCTGCTGACTCAAATGCTGACGAAGCACACCAAGAAAAGAAGGCTCTGCAAGTATATAAAGACGATGGAAATCTCCTTTTTTCTCAGCTTGTTCCAGAAAATGAGCAACATCTGTCGCAAATTTGATCGCTTCCAATTCTTTTGGTTCCACTTCGGACTGATAAGAATAGCGTCCGGAGCCTCGACTTTGAAATCCTCTTCCAGGTTTTGAAGAGACTAAATCTTGATTGTGCAATCGACTTTCAGGGTGTTCAAGATGGGAGATCTCCTCTATCTTTGGAAATTTCACTAAACGATAGATTTTGGCCTGGCAGTTATCTGCAACGACTACCCATGTAGAATTCTGTTTATGTGGCATAATTGACTCCTATCCCATTGTGAATGAAGAACCCTTTATCTAATTATAACATATAAGCTTCCCAGTTATTCCCGTCAAAGATATTTTATCACAGAGATCACAGAGAAAGCGAAGAGGAAAATAGGTTTAATGACTTATAATTCCCTCTGCGTCTCCGCGCCTCCCCGTCTCTGCGTTAATCATTATAACGAATTTAACGCAGAGACGCAGAGGGAATTATAAGTCATTAAAGCGACCTTGGACGAAGTTAAACCAATAGCCTATTTTCCTCTTCTCGCTTTCTCGGTGATCTCTTTCGTAAAGTATCTTTAGCTGGAATTGCTGAAGTTCTGGTATCATGTTACCAATGAATACTATTTCTATTCCCACATCAACACCTCCTAAGGCGCGCGAAATTGCTTTCTTGGCGCTCCTTTCCGCTGCCCGCGAAGAGAAATTTATTGCCGATTCCCTCGACACCTGGAAACAAACTTCCCATCCTACTGATATTGATTTTCATCTAGCTCGCCAATTAGCCTATGGAACAGCTAAATCCGCATTAAGTCTCGATCATATGGCTTCCAAAATCGCTAAGAAACGTAAACTCTCTCTTAATCTTAAAGAACGCCTCATCCTTAGACTTGCTTTATATCAATACTACTATCTCGAAAGGATTCCCATTTATGCTCTTTCTAACGAGTCGATGAAACTCGCTAAAAAATACTGCCATCGCATATTCGCAAATTTTCTTAATGCCATTCTCAGACAATTGCCCGACTTCCCCTTCGAACTACCTTCAGAAGACTCCCAGGATGCTCTCAGTATACGCTTTTCATACCCCTCTTTTTTCGTTAATAAACTCCTTCAAGATTACTCTCTTGATACAAGCAAAGAAATCCTACTCGCAGGGAATAACACCCCTCCAATCATGGCACGCATCCGCACTGCTACCGACTCACCCTACCTAAAAAGCCTTCCAAACACTGTCTGTTCAATCGGAGTTTTATCAGACCACGCTAAATTACATGCCATCAGCAGTGATCCGAGTTACTACATTCAAAACGTCACTCCAGCAACTTTAATTACCCTCTTAAGCAAAGACGTTAGTTCTCCTAAGAAGATTTTAGATCTATGCGCTTCTCCAGGAGGTAAATTGATTGCCGTTCACGATTTATTTCCCGATGCGTCACTATTTGCTAACGACGTCTCTCAAGAAAAAGTAGATCGCTTAAAAGAAAACTGCTCGAAATATGAAGTTTCACCAACCTTCAGTTGTATGCCAGGGGAATCTTTTACCCATTCCGGATTATTCGACCTCATTATTCTAGACGTTCCTTGCAGCAATACAGGCGTGTTGAGCAAGCGCCCCGAAGCCCGTTGGAGAATTAATCAAGAAAGCTTAGATAATTTACAAACCCTTCAACTCAAACTCCTTCGACACAGCGCCAGCTTGCTTGCTCCTCAAGGGGAGATTTGGTATATGACTTGCAGTATATTAAAATGTGAAAATGAACAGCTAGTTGCCAAGGCTTGTGAAGAATTAAAACTCCATCAACGCTGGAGCCAAAGCATCCTTCCCAATAGTGAAGGTTGGGATGGAGGATTCGCATGTGCTCTCAAAAGATAAAGTGGCTCCAATTCAACCTACTCTCAGGTATTCCTAAGCTAAAACATGCCGTATTACTTCGCCAGGGCGGATGCAGTCAAGACGATTATGCGAGTTTAAACCTTAGCGACAACGTGGGTGATAATCCAGATTTTGTAGAAAAAAATCTTTTAAAAGTGAAAGAAACTTTGGCTATTGAACACCTGTTTTGGGCACATCAATGTCATGGGAAACATATTCATGAAGTTAATAACAGCCTTATGAATCATGTTCCTTCTGCTGATGCGTTGGTAACAAATATACCACATTGCACATTGATGGTGACACATGCAGATTGCCAAGCGACTATTATGTATGATCCCATTCACAATGCCATTGCCAATGTTCATGCAGGGTGGCGTGGCAGTGTCCAAAATATCTTTAAAGAAACCATTGAATATATGAGATTTCGCTACGGATCCCATCCACAAGAGCTTTTAGTCTGCATTTCCCCAAGTCTCGGACCCGAAAATGCACAGTTTATCCACTATAAACAAGAGCTTCCTGAGCCTTTCTGGCACTTTCAACATAGGCCTGAGTACTTTAATTTTTGGGAAATTAGCCGCATGCAATTAGAAAGATGCGGGGTTTTATCTCATCACATTGAGATATCTGGGATCGATACGCATGCCAATTCAACGGATTTTTTTTCATATCGTCGGGACAAAAAAACCGGCCGCCACGGCACCCTCGTGACCCTCGTTTAAGCATCAGCAACTCCCTTTAAAACATCTCTATAAGATTTTTACCACAGAGATCACAGAGAAGAAGAGAAATAGGGAGAGGAAGGAAATATCCTTTTTTCTACAAGAATATTTCCACATCCTCTCCTGTTTCTCTCTTCTTCTCTCTGTGATCTCTGTGGTAAAATCCTCGTGTTTACGTTAATAGATTTATGCCTTTCATGCCTATACTGCCTAACACTGTGTTGATGACACTTTTCACAGCTAAATTTCGTTCTGCACTTTTCTTGCGCTCTGCTTCGCCCTCTTCAATGCTCTTGAGCACATCATTTTGAAAATCGCCCCACAGTACACCTCCAGCAGAAATTATAGTATATCTATGCTTGAAAGCTTCATCGAATTTCTTTTGAGCCACTTCTTCCGTCATTTTATGACGCTCTTGCAGGATCTCAACGCTCTTTTGTTTTATCATCTTGACCTTTTCATACAGTGCCTGCCCCTTATCAATAATACTCGCGTAATAGATCCCAGCACCCTTATAGCGCGCCTTCAATTTAGCAAACTCAGCTTCATTCACCTCTTCTTTCTTTTCATTTTCTAACGCATATTGCACCATATCTTTGTAAAATTGCGCATACAGATGATTTACTAGACCCGATTCTTTCATTAAATAAGCATATACTGAAGCCTGATTCGATATTCTCTCAAACAGCTCTTCCAAGGCATTAAAATCTAAACGAATATCTTCGGTCTCTCTTAAACACTTAAGATTCATCGCATGATCCAAACCAAGATGACGTGGAACTAGATGACGAGGCGTTCTATCCTTTTCCAAACATTTTTTTGCAAAATCAATAAAGGGTTTGCACTGCTCTTTATCCCTTTTTGATAACTTTTCCTTTTCTGATGTTGCTTCCCACGTGATTTGACTCAGGCTGTGCGGGATTCTCTCGTATAAGGCAAAACGCCCCTCTGTATCCACATCAAGGCATGCAGCAGTAGCAATAATGCCCCCTTGCGATTTATAAAATTGCCCCATAATCTGCTTTGTCCCAACCATAGCCTTATTAAAACCAATGATAAGCACTGCATCGGATCGCTCTTTGACAGCAAAAACAAGGTTTTTATTGAGGCTCTTGGGTTTTTCTACGGCAGCATGTATTCGCTTAGTTTCTTGTTCAGGCAAATCAAGTTGAGCACCCAAGGTATAAATGTGATCATTAAAGCTAATGGCATCCCCTTCTTTCAAACTTCCTCTCCAGGCAACATGTTCTTTATCCTCGACAAAAAGCCCTTTCATCCCCTCTTGCATCAATCTGTATTCCACAATTGCAACCTGCCTTGCAATTTCTTTTGGGGACTTCTTCTCTTCCGCAGCCAGCTCTACAACAGCTTGAAATAATCGATGCAGTTTTTGAGCATTCAACTGTTTTTCTTTGCAAAGCTTGTTGATTTTCTTTTTGAATTTTTTAACACCTTTAAATTCAGCTTTTGAAATTTCTTCATTGCGCGAAATCTTCCAAAGCATCTGTAAGGGCAATGCTGTTTCAAAAAGCCCTTCCACTTCAACGACTTGCAAACAACTTTCTAACCTATGTACCTGAGAGTCTTTTAATTTTAAATCTCGTAAAATTTTTGGAAAACGCTCCTCGAGGAGTGTATTGAAAGACCTGTTTTGTCCATTCTTGACTAGTTTAATGAATGGATCGACCTGCTCTTGCCAGTCAATAAAAGAATTACGCGCCTCTGTGACGCTATCTTCACTCGATTTTTCGCCCTTACAACATTGCTGGACATAGGTTGCATATTTCTCAACATAATTAGTTATCTCCTCCAATTGCTTTTCAAAAACCAGTTGCGTTTGTGCCGTTGCTTTTATCATTCTTCTGGCTTCTAGCGTATGCCAATCGAGACATTTGCATAGTGATACTATTTTATAAATCCATCGCCAAAACCGCCCCAAACCACATGCAGAATCATAAATGCTACTGCTCCAGGGGCTTGCAACAACATTAGGCTTTTGACGATGAGCTGCGGAATAGATTTCTTGAAGAGTGTCTCCAAGACCAGCAACTTTTAATGGCATATTCTTTCTCCTTCATAGTTTAACCTAAAAACGGCGATTGACTTTAGCGCCGGCCCTCCGGGACGGCATGTTTGGGTGACGTCATTCCCAGGCTTCGCTTACCCCTCCGGGGAGCTTCAGCCTGGGCTATTACATGAACAGGCCCTCCGGGCTGTTTGCATGGTCTGTTATTTGCCGTGCTGCATCTGCCGAAGCTGTTCAGCAAGAAAAATACGTTGCAACCAGCCCGGAGGGTCTGTTTACGTAATAGCCCAGGCTGAAGCTCCCCGGAGGGGGAAGCGAAGCCTGGGATAACGTCATCCAAACACTCCGTCCCGGAGGGCCGGCACCAAAGTAAATCGCCGTTTTTAGGTTTGAATCTCTACTGTACAGAGAATTATTAAATTCTTCACTCTCTCTTTATCAATTCTTAATGGAGAAAGGTTAACTTGAGTGCATTAAATGAAAATGAACCAACAAGTAGTGTGGTCAAAATTCATAAATCCATTAATATGAGAAACTCACAAACCATAAGGAGATAAATTATGTCATCATCACCATACGCTATAGCCGGATCACGAAATGCAGCTCAACGAATTCCCCCCTTTCCAGGGGCAACCCAAACTCCATTTACACAAGCAGGACGTGCAGCAGGTCGCGGAGGACCAAGCCACTCTTCTCTTATAAATGTTGCTTCTCGGATGCCAACTCCATCAGCGCCCCTATTTCCTCATACTAGCCATCCAGCCCCATCAGCATATATGCCTGCTGGTGGAGGTCGTATTACACCAACACCGTCAGCACCATCTCTATATCCTCCAATTACTCCTGGAGGCCCATCTAACCCACCCCTTGTTCTTACCGCTACCTCCACCCCACCCCCAGTTTACATCCATTTACCTACTGCTCCTGTTTATAGTGCAGCTGGCGCAGCAAGTCATACATCTACGACAACCCATCATCATATAGGTCATCATCACCACATTCCCTCCGGCAGTGGCTATCAATCACCCCCATTAAATGGACGTGCAACAAATTGCCTCTGTTCATTTTTGTGTGCTATTGTGGCATTAATTGTGTTTGTTGCTGTGGCCTTCTTTGCGCTTCTTGTTGAAATTCCCGTGCTATTTGGATTAGGGATATTGTTTGCAATCATTTCAGGAGTTGTTGCGATTGCAAGATGCGGCAGAGGTGGATAGCAGAAAATGATGCGCATGAAAGGACAAAGGACGTTAA